>ERZ651776.4460-NODE-4460-length-12919-cov-6.016898_pt1 | contig 12919 bp, 7 predicted proteins | sample MGYA00514761_ERZ651776 | MGnify/ENA metagenome assembly ERZ651776 | reverse complement strand
GAGGAGGGGGACGGGTGACAAAGGAGGCATCGACACCATTGCAGGAGGAGGGTCAGCGTACCCCAGAAACGTGGGTTTTAGTAGGGTTCTGGACGACCTTCTTCCGAATTTCAGATTTACGGTGAGAGAAAAAGAGAAAGAGATGCCATCAAAGCCCCCATGAATAGTATTACCTTGACGTATTTTAAAGGCTGGGGTTTGGCAGAGCAATGTCGATGGGTCCTCGCCGCTCACCCCTCCTCCTCCTCCTTCCAAAATGTATGCCTGTCAACCTATGAAGAGTTTGATGCCCTCCGCAAATCGGGGGACCTCTTGTTCGGCCAGCTCCCCCTCCTTGCGATAGACGGTATCAAGATCGTCCAAAGTCAAGCCCTAGTCAGGCACGTAGCTAAAAGGAACGGAATGCAGGGAGGTGACCCAGCCGCGCAAGCGAGGGCGGACATGGTTGCAGAACTTGTGAAGGACGTGAGAATGGGGGTAGTAAAATGGCCTTTTTCCGAGGATAAAAAGGCTCACCTCGACACTTTAGTTTATCCACTTCTCAACCGCTGGCTGCCAGTTTTGGAGAGGGTCCTGCTTTCGGGGGGTGGGTTCGCTGCTGGCAATGGCGAACTGTGCTACGCTGATATACTTATCGCGGAGTGCTTGCAAGCCTATGCTGAAATGTTTGCCTCCCTTGATGGCGGTTCGTTCGATGACGTCTTTGAATCGGAGGGTGGGTTCGAGTTCTCTCATCTCAAGAAATGCCACCAAACGGTAGTAAACATCCCTGGCGTCCAGGCTTACCTGTCGTCAGAGCGAAGGTGGCCTTTCCCTGCCGAGGGAGCTATTTGCGATAGCTACGTTGAGAACGTGAAGGAAGTGTTGGGGAGAAACAGAGAAAAATGAAGGCGCCCGCAGAAAAATGAGGCTGCGGGGGTAAGATTAAAGGTAGAACGAAAACGAAAATAAAGCCTACAAAAAAGCAAGTTCCTCACGTTTTAAATGTTATTTCTTCTGCGTCGCGCGATAGGCGAGTCGCCGATAGGCAAGTTCTAGCTCCCCTTTCGCTTCACATTCTGGAAAATTTCCGAGGTCAAAGTAGTGCGGAGCAACACTGACTAACCAATCAACCTGTGTCGCGGTAACCGTCCGAATGTAATTCTTTGTGGTCAAGACAAATTCCTCGAACATGACCCACTGGGGTTTGTTATCAACACAGCTGCTTGGATGGATGAAAACCACCTGATTATCTTTGCAAGTAAGGTAGCTCCCGCTGCGCTGAAGATAGGCCACTTGCATGAACATTCCAGTGGTCAAGCACTGGCGAATATTGGTGTAGTAGCTCGGGCTATTCACGTCGTTGCTCATGAGAGGCAGCTCCAACTTGTTCATTAAGCCTACCAATTGGTTGCGGACGCTGCACGCTTGTGCCATGCTGCGTTCGTTGATAAAGTTTTCCCAGCACCAGTTTCTATCTCCTCCCATCTTATCATACGCTGTATAAGTGTTGAGCAGAGTGAGGTGGTCTCCTTCGCTGTGCGCAAATTGGGCCTTTGCCTCGTCAGCTGCCTTTGCAGCCTCCTTGGGTCGCATGTGGATCTGAGGAACGCTCATCATGGCTACAATACTCACGATTTCGTTGCTGCAGTGGTAGTCTGGTGAGCTAATGAGGAGCTTGGCGAGCTGAGGGTCGAGTGGCATTTCAGCCATCTTATAACCAAGCTGTGTCATGTCTCCCTCGTCGTCCAGCGCACCGAGGTAATTCAACAACTCGAGCGCTCGCATCAGCGTCTCTGGGGCGGGGGGGTCCATAAAGTCAAAGTGCACAAGGTCATCGATGCCAAGCTTCTTCAACGTGAGGACAGTGTTTGACATCTTGCTTCTCAGAATCTCTGGATATGTCGTCTGCTGCAAATCCTCCTTAAAACTTTTTTCCGTGTAGAGTCTGAAACACTTTCCCGGCTGCGTTCGTCCGGCTCGACCACAACGCTGCTTAGCGCTGGCTTGGCTGATGGGACTGACGAGTAGACTTTCCACACGAATGCGGGGGTTGTAGACTTTCTGCTTGCTAAAACCAGGGTCAACAACGTATACAATACCGTCAATGGTAAGAGAAGTTTCTGCGATATTGGTTGACACCACAACCTTGCGGCCGGGGGCTCCACCCACGACCTTCGCTGGGGGGGCAGGTAAGAATATTTTCTTCTGTTGCTGGGGTGGGAGGGAACTGTAGAGGGGATAAACCACGATTTCTGGAGTTGTAGCCGAGAAAGATTCAGAAGCCTCTCGAATCTGTCGGCATACATCCTCAATTTCGGCCTCTCCGGTTAAGAAAACCAGAATATCACCTGGGCCTTCGCACTCGTGAATCTGAAGTGTGGTCCTCACAGCCGCTTCCACATAATTTTGCTCTGGCTGTGCCGTGTAGAAAATTTCAACGGGGTGGGTGCGTCCAGGAACTTTCATCAGCGGCGCCCCCTGATAGTAATTCTGAAATTTCTCTGCGTCGAGCGTCGCGGACATGACAACAAGTTTCAGGTCAGGGCGCTTTGGGAGCAGTTCTTGCAGGAGGCCCATCAGCACGTCAGTGGCCAGGGTTCGCTCGTGGGCCTCATCGAGGCAGATGCACTTATATCTGCTCAACATCGGGTCGCTCATCGCCTCTCTCAACAACATACCATCGGTGAGAAACTTGAGCACAGTGTGCGTCTTGCTACTCATGTCATCAAAACGAACATTGTAACCAACATGCTCCCCAAGAGTTACATCCATCTCATCGCTTACACGGGCAGCAATCGATGTTGCAGCGACACGACGAGGCTGTGTACACGCAACGATCGATTCGCCCAATATTGGGTAGCCATCCTCAACGAGGAACTGGGGAATTTGGGTCGTTTTTCCAGAACCAGTCTCTCCTTCAACGACAACCACCTGGTGAGCACGAATGCATTCCAATAATTTGCTGCGAAATTGGTACACAGGGAGCTTCAGGCGCTTCTCCCTGATCGCCTTGTACTTATCACTAAAAGGGATGCCGGTCCAGGGATTAGTGTTAGGGTCAGTGTTACTAGAGGTATTTGTATGGAGATAAGGATTTTTGTGAGCGAGATAAGGGTTCTGTAGGTCAGCAGATGTTGGTTGTTGCTGGTGCTGTTGCTGTTGCTGTTGCTGTTGCTGTTGTTTAGGAGGAACAGAGGAAGAGGAAGAAGGCGCTTCCAACCCTGCTGTATCAAGTTTGCGCTTCCGATCCTTGCTCTTCTTCCCCATTGTTGTTGGTTTTGCGAGGGGGGGCTGGAGAACAAGCACAGAACAGCAGTGTTTGAGATTTCACGACAAAAATTAATAGGTTTTCGAAGAAGATAAATTAGTGATAGAGAGGATAGGCCAATAAAAATAACGCCCGAGCTATTATATGCTGACACAGAGGGAAGAGGTTTATTTCGGTGGTCGGCTCGTGAAAACAATGAAAAAAGTCGCAGTAGGACCCGAAATCTTTTGCAACAGTGAAAATACGCACACAAAGCAGTAGCTACGTGAAATGGAACTGGCCGGGAGATACATTTTTGCTGCATTTACAATTTGTTGCTTTGTTCTTAACCCTTCCATTTTCTTCACACAATGGGATAACCTTACACATGATTTTTCTGTGGATAACCACCCTCGCGAGGAGTATCGTTCCATTTGGAGCGGATGGAGTGGACTGAGCTATGTGGTTGTAGCATTCGCACCGGGAAATAAACTGCACTTGGTGTGGGTGTGTCAAGGAGTTGCCTCCTTTCTGGCTGACTATGTCTATATCGGCCTCCCATCGGCCTCCCACGGCGTAGACCGTTGGCTATCTATGTTCTGCACACTTCACGTGGTCTATTGCGCCCAAAAGTATCGGCTTTGGAGAAGGTTTGTTTTTGGGTGCTTTATTACCCTGCTCACACAATATTTCGCGAGACTGTCATTTGGGAAGGGTTGGTCAAATCATTGGATATTTTTCCACACACTGTGGCATTTGACTGGCGGATACATTTGCTACAAAGTTTATGCCGACTGTCATTATATAAAATCTTCTAAATCCAAAGCAATCCATTAAGTTTTTTGTTGAAGTTTTATAAAGTACTTTTTTGATTTTCCTGCTGGGGGGGACGAGAATAGTACCGCCCGCCCGCGCGAACATTCCCCTCTGCACTCTCTTCTGGGAAGACTTTCTTTACCTTTAATATGTTTCACAGGCGGGATAAAATTGGGGAGGGGAGTTTTGCGAAGAGGTGGAGGGGAGAGAAAAAACTCGTCTTTAACTTTCTATGGCAGATCTACGTCCACACCTTTTCTCCTACAACACCGGTTGAAACAGCAGCACGCGGAGAACGCCCAGAGTAACTCTCTTAGCTCCGGAAGTTCCCCCGTATTTCTTACTCTCGCTCCGGCCCAGGCTAACGCAAACGGCGCAACGAGAAGGACCGAGAATGCCCACGTTATCAAGACGATTACTACGATTTGTACGAGCAATATCATCACACACGCCCCGCCGCAACTGCACTCTTCCCCCGAAATAATCACCTCCTCCCCCCTCGTTTCGAAGAACGCCGCCACCCGCTCTCCGACGTTCTTTTTGATGTCCCGGTAGAACATAGGGAATTCGATCGCGTGCAGCTCCCCCCCCGCCTTGAACGTCATATCGTTCATGTAGCCCCATCCCCCAACGAGCGCCGGATCGCTGACCCACAGGATCCCGTCCTTGCCGCAGCGCGCACTGACCAATCTTTCGTCGAAACTTGTTAACAGCAAATGCCCCGTAACCGGCATTCCCCCCGACGCCTCACCATCATCCACCATTGTCGTGTCGTTGTATTCCCAGCTCAGCGGGTTGGTGCAGATGAGCCGTTCGTTTGGGTTCTTATTAATCCAGTGAGACGCGTCGCCTCCTTCAATCAGAGTGTTGTAACTCAACACACACCCCGTTGAATTTGCCCACTTGCAGGGTTTTAGTGGGGATAGCTCCGTCTCTCCAACTGAATTCCCAATGATATACGCAGCTACCAGGTTTTGTTTTAGTAACGCCTCCCCCCCATCCTCCATCAACAACTTCCGGATCAGCAATTTGCTCATCATCGTGCCCTGACTGTGTGCCGCTATTATAAACGGCCGTCCCCTGTTATGATGTTCCAAATAATATTGGAATGCACGCCAGACGTCGCTGAACGCCACCTCCATCGCCACCATCAAAGGCGACTTCGACGACGCTTCAATATCCCCATCTTCACTCAAATCGATCATCCACGTATTCCACCCCTTCTCCGTTCCTTGTATGTGCATCGAGCACTGACGATAACGCGGGGCGTAAATGTTTGACACGCCATTGAATATTGACGCGTGCTGAGTGAGCGTGCTCCAAGCCAGCAGATTCGTTAACGGATCGTCGATGGGGCCGTTATTTGCTGATCCGAAGTATCCTGTCGGATGAACATAGAAGGTGTCGATTCGCTTCTCCCCAACAAACTTGAAGTCATTGCACCCAGCCGGGTGAACGTCTGCCCCAGAAGAGGATGTTGGAGTGGCAGCCCAAGCATCGTCCTTGCTATAGTCAGGCGGAGGGGGGGGCTCGTCGATAGATAATCCCCACCGAGGAGATGAAAGGTATGCCATCAAAGATATTATGATGGAGGTGTATATTGTGACCATCATAGCAAATTTCATTACGGGTTTGCGTAACCCATACTGCACGACCGTCTCATCATCATGCGCCATGCAAAACTGAAAATGACGGAGAGGAAATTATCAGTTTGGCCGGCCTTGGACATGCATGGGACCTTCTCTTATTATTTATTTGATGTAGGGTACGGAATGAGTGAAATTTTGTTTCGTAATTCCTGAAGTAATCAGCTTTGTTTGGAAGCCTCTTTAGAAAACACATCAACTTTCCATCACTACACTGCACTGGGCTCTCCGAAGCTTACCAATCAAAAGAAATAAGTAAATGTGCAGTTTTTACTTCCACACAGAACAGAGTTTTTTGAAAATTGATTTATAAAGAGTGTTGCTTTGCTTTGGTTGCTATCCTCCCATGAGGAAGTTCTTTGGTGGTGGGCGCAGCGGTGGTGGCGCACAGATTCATCTTGGCGCCACTCAAGACACTTCGGACGGTGAACTGCTAGATAGCAAGTTATTTCCTGACAAGAAGTATCTCTATCCTCGTCCGGGGATGTATGATGAGGACACTGTTGACAATGAGGAGGAGGAAAAAGGCGAGGACGACGAATATGTTTCGAAGAAGATAAAGAAGACCAAGAAGACGTCGAAGAAGAAGAGCAAAGGAAAGAGCAATACCATCGACAACCACATTCCTCAAGCACCATTCCACCCCAAGCTGCAGCAAAGGCGCGATGCAAATGAACCTCCACTGCCTTCTCCCCGATCGTCCAAAGTAAATAGGGATCTGTCGCCAGAAACGGTCTCTCTGATACGGCATTATTCGAGTTCCAACAGCAGTGCTGAGGAGCTCCATAGAATACTACAGCAAATAGACGCGGTAAAATTCCCTTTGGAATCTACGACAGGACAATCTCCACTCCACATAGCCTGTTTCCATGAAGCTGGTGATGTTGTTCAAATATTAATTTCCCACGGTTTCGATCCGAACATCCGGGACAAAGAAGGGAACACGCCGTTACACTTGTCTTGCTTGGTAGGCGGTGAAAGCAGTATGAAGTCTCTTTTCCTTGTCGGTGAAGATGGGGAGGGAGGGGTCCGTGGAGACATGGAGAAGATAGTCACGATCAGGAACAAAGGCGGGTACACGCCTTTGGACATGCTCGTTCTGGGGTGTAACGCAAGCGACTCGTCGTCTTTTCGATCTTGCTTCAGATTATTATACTCCTCGTTTTGTCTGGCGACCCCCGACCCGGCGAAAATTGTCGACTCTCCACATCCAAAAACTGGCATTACTTCGTTGATTCTTGCTGCAGCTGGGAACAATTTGAAGGCCGTGAGGATACTCACCGACGACCTCGACGCATGCGTCGACGCAAGCGACACCGAGGGGAAGACTGCTCTCACTCACGCTGTCATTTATGGCCATTGGAGAGTTGCCGAGCTGTTGGGAAAAAAAGGTGGGGGGAGCGTTGGCGAATTTGTCGACGTTAGGGACAAAGATGGATTCATTGTCACTAGATTCTCCTCCCTGACGGCAGCGATATGCAGAAACATTCTCAACGAGAAGGAACCGAAGGGTATGGGTTCAAATCGCAAGAAGCAGCAGCGGGACATTGTGTCGACTTTGGTCGCAGAGGTGACTAACGAATACCTAGAGGTTATTTTGGCGCCCTTAAAGTTCAATGTTATTGGGCTGTGCGCATTTGTGAACGAGGCCGAAATGCTCCAGATTCTGATCGATCGGATCTTAAACGGCGGTGGAGTGGAGAAATTAATTCAATTTTTGTTCCCCAAGCCGCCGCCACCGCCTCCCGCCCCTCCCAAGATGAAAAAACAGGAAATTGAGTCGGAGTCGGAGTGGAAGGACGAAGAAAGAGGGGAGGCCAAGGCTGGTCGCGATCACTCTCCCGTCAACCTGCCATCGACTAACAAAAACTATGTGCTCTGTCCGCTTCACGCCGCAATCTTGAACGAATCTCTGTCTTGCATCGAGCTTCTCCTTGACGATTACTTGGTAGATAGTATCGTGCAAGCGCAGAAGATGGAATGCGAGGAAGAAGCCTTCGTCGACGTCAGTGAAGAGGCGGAGGAAAAACTTAGGATGCAGGAGAAGGAAGAAGAAGGGGCGTATGAGAAGGAGGAGAAGGACCCAGAAGTTGAGGTATGCTTCGCACCCGACGGGTCGGTTGTCGTTCGGCGAGGGATAAAACCACCCCGATTCGTTGACGGCAGCAACGAACGGGCCGCTCAGAAGAGTGTTGCTTATCTCGAGAGCGAAATCGAGCGCAAGCTGAAGAAAGTGAAGACGAAGCAGCACTGGCTCAAAAAATTGATATTTTTCGAGCACCATACAACGAAAGAAAACTGCTTGCTGTTTGCAGTATCGAATGGACGATTTAGTTCCGTCGACTTTATTCTCAACAGTGTAATCAATGGAAATCTATTTGACAGCAGCGACTCTGTCGCAAACGAATTATTTCAGAGCACGGAATTTCGAGGAAGAAACATTTTCCATCTTGCTTGTGAGGCAAGGAACTTGAGCGTGCTAGAGTTGCTCCTCTCTGCCATTGGTGGGGTGGTAGCAGGGGGCACTCAACTGCTTTACGACGAGGACAAGAGTGGACACTCACCAATGAGTGTGGCCATTTCGACGAATGACATCGAAATTGTCAGGTGCATGTGCACTGCATTAGCGGAAAGCAGAGCCGATGATGTTTTCGAGGCTGTCCGAGGGGATAGCACTGCGGCGGTGTTCTCCACGAAGGATCTAGTGGAGGGATTGAAGAACGGAGTCTGCGTCGAGGTTTTCAACTATATGCTCGAGGAGCTGGAGGGGGATTCAGGAGGCGGAGGGGGTGCCAGAAACGGAGGACTCTTCGATGTCAACACTATTGTGAGTGACGACTTGATGAACGACCCCTTAGCAATTATTTGCGCTAAAAGCGGACGTGCTGATATCCTGCGGTTCGCGACGGAAAAGTGGGGACTAGATCTAAACGCCAAAAACAACAAAGGCTTCACGGCGTTTCTGGTAGCCGCGGAAATGCGTTCGATGGATGTATTCGACTTCTTGGCCAATGAGAGCGAGGTGGACACTGAAATTTGCGACATTCTGGGGAATAACGCCTTTCACCTGATTGCGATGGGCAGTGAAAGTGGGGAATATGGCTACAATCATGCAGAGGAGGACGATAGGATGATGTTGATTATGTCGCGCCTGCCTATTGAACTTCTTAGTGCAGTAAATAGGGGTGGGGAGACCCCACTGATGGTTGCAGTCGATCGCGCCGACGTATCGACTACTCTGAGAATCATCAGGTTTGGCCAGTCTAGAGGCTCTGACCTCGGAATAGATGCTGTCCACGAGAAAAAGGGAGCGGCATTGAATACGGCCATCCGGACAAAGAATAAAAGGGTCGTCGAGGCTCTCATCAGTTCGTGTGGCGCCAGTCTCGTCAACAAAAAATTAAAGTGGCCTCTAATATTCGATGTCATAGCAGGACTTGACATTGAGTTTTTAAAGTACTTTTTAAAGGTAATCGGAGACAAGGAAGGAGGAAATCGCAAAATTGCAAATTTGCTTCGATCAGTCGATGAGAATGGCGAAAACGTTTTCTTCCATATCATAGATGGCATCAGAACGAGAGAGGAGGAGCAACAAAGAGGGGGGGATGACGAGGAGGACGGCTGGTCCGACGAAGAGGAGGAAGACGACGTCGAGCTACGAGACACCCTCATCAGAGCGCAGAATCCAAAAACGCTCATCGACATTTTCGATTTACTTTTTGAGCTACCGGATATAGACTTTTTCGACATTCTGGAGCAAAGAAGAAGCAGAGACGGGCGGGGGCTTATTCACCTGGCCGCGGCCAATAAGGATATGGGGCGGGTAAAATTGCTCATTGAGAAAGGAAAAAGGTCCGGCGTTGAGGTGGCTAAGCAAGTAGACAACAGAAAACAGACGGGATCGGCTATTGCGGCCAAGCTCGGCGCGACCAAGGTCAGCATTATTTTGCACAACGCCGCTACCGCTACCGTCAACCGGTGAAATTAAATTGAGAAAAAATACTGGTACGCGCCACCACACAACCACAACAAGAAATGTAGTAAGTTGGCAAAGATTTTTTTAGGGTCGCCGCACTTGAAAACTAAAAGTTAGTAGGGTTTAGTAGATCTCAATTAATTATTTTGTATTTTCACTGATTTTGTTGGACCGAACCGTTGACGTGACGTGACGTGACGTGACATTAACAATGGGCAACAAGTATCTCGGGCTCTAAGTCAAAAGATTGTCGAACACTTCAAAATCACACATCTTATCGTCTATTGAGAGTAATTTAATGTTTTAATGGACAGATACACAAACTATAACTGACTCTGCCCAAGCACAACATCCCACGTCAAAACTCCAAAGCCCAATATGACACAAGAAGAGAAAGTTTTTCGGGTCAAAGAGAGCGCTCATTCGATTTCGGACACTCAGGGAGAACAGGAGACTCCAGGCGAGCATGAAGCGACGGCGTCGTATTCCACGGCACCATTGTCACTGATGATGGAGACCCCAAGCAAACCATTTGAGGATTCATTTGGTGGCGAAGTTGTTGAGAACTTTGCTGCTGGGGAGAGCGAGAGTGTTGACGAGACTGATAATTACTTGGAAAATGATGCAGTTGAGGAAGAAGAGCCTACCAGCGTCATGGAAGGCGACCAAGGTAGTGTCATCCTCTCCGACGAAGACCAGAGGGCGAAAGGTCTCATCACCTTCGAAGAGGCATTTCTTCTCAATAAAAGTGATCAAGTTGGAAACAAAGACGAGAATGCAAAGGGGAATAAGCCTCTTCCAAAAATTACTAAATTTAAAAGCAGGGCTCTGAGAGATGCCAGGGAGAAGATGAAGATGATCGGAGGTAAGCAAAAATTGGTTGTCATGCTCATCTGTGAGGAGATGGGCAACATTGGTTGACCAAAAGATTTTTTTTGAGAACCATTGCATCTCGACTTGGCTAACTTGTATTGCTCCCAATTCGCTTCTCGTCAATCGATTGATAAATAACAAACCATCTTGCAGGGAATTGGCTGCTCCTCTGCCTCTTCCACCATGCTGGCTGCGGGTGCGCTGGTGGCCTCAGCTGCTGTTGTCATTCTCGCTTAAACGATTGAATTCTTGACCAAACAATTGTGCAATAGACAGACCATGGGCGGAGAGAGAATAATAATCCATGACATTACTTTTGACAGGACTCGAAAAGTCGAAAAGATACATTGTCGTATGTATGGAAAGGTGACACCGAAATTTTCTTTAATAAGCACACTAGCAGATAAAGGGGAAAGCGGCACTTTCTATATTTTATATTATATATTATATCGCGGAAAATAAACAAACAGTTTGCTCCTTTTAAATACCACTCGGCGGATCTCCATCCACTCTGTTCTTTGCTTTCCGCTTGCCACCGTGATCAATGAATTCTACCTCGCACTCGACCCCTTTCGAAGTGAGAAATTTCGCCGCCGTCAATATGTGCGCCTTGTTCATACCGACGTCTTCGAAAGGGAACCAAAACATAGCCAAACCAAATATCCACCCGAGAGGAAACGACGCGGGGGCGATGCAACTCGAGAAACTGTTCACCCTAAACGTAGCACTAGATTCCCCCTCTCCCTCCAATTTAAACTCAATCACGTCGAGCCACTGCTTGTTTTTCGTGAAGAACCATACGCTGAAGGACTTCCCATTAACGTCCTGGTTTTTCGGCACGACGAAGTCGCTGTCGACCAGGACGTCGTTGCCGGCCAGCGTTCCGACCTGAGATGTCACGGAGGCGATACCCTCCAAGGCGCCGTAAACTTCTCCGGACTTTGCGGCGCTGGCCGTGAGTATCGCCTGGGAGCTGTTGTTTCTGGCCCCGGTCAACATGTGGAGCCAGTGGCCGGGGCGTAAGAACTGGTAGATTGGGGCCTGCAGGACGTGCAATCCGAGGCACTTGGGGGCTGTCAATAAGAAGAACTTCAGGATGACGGCGAAAATGAAATTGATCACGGGGCTAGGGGGTTTCGTTGAAGTGCTGTCGACGCTCATCGTCGTCGGCAGTTAATCGAAAACGGGAAAGAAAGTTTTTGGGTACGTTTTGCTCTCTGTGAGTCAGAATCTCACTCTCTCTGTGGTCTTTACTGTGTGGGTTTTTTATTTTATTTTTGGTGAAACACACACTAGAACCGTAGGTGAACAAGTTGGTTGAGGATGATTATTCTGAGTGGAGAGCAAGTATTTGTGAAGTATGTTGCATTTTTTCTCCACATCTCGCTTGGGGGGTCTCTCGGGACTCATCACCATCCCCCAAAATATACCCTTGCTATGCCTACATTGTCGTCCAAAAGTTCCCGTCTGCACCCACCCCTATAACACTGACTAGTATTGGTTCTGACGAAAATAAATCCCAGGAAAAAAAAAACGAAAGGCACCATCTTGGCCATTCTCCCGGGGGGGACGATGCTCACAGGGAATCTGAATTTATTTAAGAAGGGCGCTGTCGGCATTTAAGGCTAAAAAGGCAAATGACGCCCCCGCCGACGTACGGGAGTATTTCCGTTCGTTGGACCTTGGAAGAATGACTTTGAAAGAAGAAGGTATCGCCCCTGGTAAAACTGGTAAACTGCTCTGTCATCATTTTAAGCCCTTAGTCTTGACAACATTCCCATCATATCCATTACAAAACTAAATTGTCGATACTAAAGTCAGAAATATTGCTTGCCGTCCGTTCGCAGTAAAAACCGTTAGGAAAAGCGTTACGGTGGCTAAAGTTATTAAACAACTCGTCAGGATAGACTGTTTGTTCTGACTTCAATGCCCTCCTCATAGGGAACGATACGAGATCGATTCCGTTGGTAGTTTCTCTCTTAAACTCCAACTGGCACCTTTGTTGATAAACTCGAAGGAGCATGCATCAGCGACCCAATTTCCTTAATCGCATGCAGGATTATTTGCTGCTTCTTCTCATGAGATATCACCAAGGCCGTCTACCCATTTTATAAAGGGTTTGCCACTTCTAGCTATCTAGACATCTGGGACGTTCGAAATCTGTGCGCCTGTTTGAAAAAGACCAGAAACTCTCCACAACTTGGCTGGCGTAACCAAGGTGCTTTTCGTGGTGCTGGAGCTGTCGGACTCAAATGCGGCGTCCAAGGCGGCTGCCCTCAAACTGCTTGAAAATGTCCGCGAACTTCCGTTCGTTCCGACTGATCACGCAGGAGCAAAGTGGAACTCTACCGAACCTCTTACAATCAACAAGATGGACAA
>ERZ651776.4454-NODE-4454-length-12925-cov-5.165862_pt1 | contig 12925 bp, 10 predicted proteins | sample MGYA00514761_ERZ651776 | MGnify/ENA metagenome assembly ERZ651776 | reverse complement strand
TGTAAATTTCCTCTGCAATCGTCCTCATCTTTGCCCGGGTATATTTTATTTCCGCGGTCTTCCTGTGCGTACGGCGTGTCGATTCTGGTTTATCCCCCTCAGCATTCTCGACTTTGTTTCCAACTTGGTCACTTTTATTGAGAAGAAATGTCTCTTCGAAGGTGATGAGACCTTTCGCCCTCTGGTCTTCGTCAGAGAGGAAGATACTTCCTTGGTCGCTTTTTATGACGCTGGTAGGCTCGTTCTCGACCGCATCATTTTCCAAGTAATCATTAGCGAGGCCAATCGAATCCTCAAATGGTTTGCTCGGGGTCTCCATCATCAGTAGTGACAATGGTGTTGTACTAGGATAAGGCGAGCTAGAAGTCGGCGAACTGTGTTTGCCTGGAGTCTCAACTTCTCCATGAGTATTTGAAATCAAAGAAGCTGCGAAAACGACATTGTGCGCGCGCTCGGGTTAGCTTCTCGGGTGATTGAACGACAAAATAGACAATGCTGACTTACCGCTCTCACCACTCTGCCGAAGAAGTTTCACCTCCTCCTGAAGTTGCTGTATCACTTCCCGAAAAAATGTATGTTGCCTATCTTGCTGCTCCAGCTCAACTCGTCTATCTTGCTCCAAGCTCTCTTGGTGCTCTCCTAGTTGGACTTGGTGCTCTCGTTTTTCTTGGTCTACCTTCGCCTGAAATTCCTCCTGTTGCTTCTGCAGCCGAAGCTGGAAATCATTCTGCTGCAAGCGGATAGCGTTGGCGGCTTTCTCTCTCTCTGCCATGAGCTCGCTCTGTTGTTTTAGTCGCTCCGTTGCAACAGCTGCCTTCTCTCTCTCTGCCATGAGTGAAACAGCTGCCTTCTCTCTCTCTGCCATGAGCTCGCTCTGTTGTCTTAGTCGCTCCGTGGTAACAGCCTTTTCGACAGCTGCCTTCTCTCTCTCTGCCATGAGCTCGCTCTGTTGTTTTATTTGCTCAGCGGCAACAGCCTTTTCGACAGCTGCCTTCTCTCTCTCTGCCATGAGCTCGCTCTGTTGTTTTAGTCGCTCCGTGGTAACAGCCTTTTCGACAGCTGCCTTCTCTCTCTCTGCCATGAGCTCGCTCTGTTGTTTTAGTCGCTCCGTGGCAACAGCCTTTTCGACAGCTGCCTTCTCTCTCTCTGCCATGAGCTCCCTCAGGACACGATCGAATGATTGCCGATTATTGCTGCCCTTTGACATGCTCGCATCTTCGTGAAGAGTGATAAGCTCCTTGAGTACTAAGTCAGCGGTTTGGTCCATCTTATCTACGTGTGGAATAAGGCTTGGTCCCTATTTAGCAGTAAAAATAGGAGTTGGTTTCTCCTCTCAAACCCCAAAAATCTCTGAAAAAGTCCGAAAAAAGCCGAACAGAAAACAGAAAAAAAATGTCAACATTAAGTTTCCACCCATGAGCTGATTTACCTTTTTTTATCTCCTTCCGGCGTATTTTTGCTATTTCCGTACCCTTAGTATGATTTTGAGCCGTTGGTGATACTTCCCTCCGCTAGTCGGTTGTTTTTATGACGACCGAAACTCCCTCGTCTCCCTCGCCTCACCCCTCCCCGAAGCCACCACCTCATGGTAAAAGTCGAAACCTTTCGTCCCCTGGGCTTTCGCCTGGTAATAGCCTTAACAAACGGCGCGCACTCTCAGTGAAGCGTCCCAGTGAACCTGGTAAAAGGGAGATCTTCGGAGATAAAAGTCACACAATGGATGTTCTTGACACCACCGCAGTGGTTCACGGAGAATCACGTCAAAAGTCTTTTGTGTATGCTGTTGAAGCGTCTCCCAAGGCCAAGTCTATAAATCGACACACGCAGCTGAAGGAAGCAATCGAGATTGCGCAGTCTCATATGCGCAGCAACACAATGCGTGAGAACATCAAAAAGAATCAGGAAAAGAGTAAAAATGTAGGAGGAGGCATCAAAGTTCAGGCAGCGAGCTACGGAATGATCATGGGAGCGCAAATAGATGCAAAAGAAAAGGAGATGAAGCGCATGAGTCCCGAAGGCAGCCCAAAGTCGAATCAGAGCAGGGCTCCCCAGATGGTTGAGAAGGGAAGAAAATTGCTGATGGACAAGGACGCGATGGTGAGGCGGTTTTCACAGGAGCATATTATCTTGGAGCCTAAAAATCCGAGACGCGATTCCACGAGAAGAGGAAGCGTTGATGCTCTCCGGAGTCCGATTGCAAATCCTCGCGCGCCAAAGGAGGGGGGAGCGTCGCCGACCTCAACGGGTCGAGTTATTTCTTTGAAAGAAGATGGTGAAGAGGAGGGGGAAGAAAGTGACGACCCTAACAAACCGAAGAGCAAGTTAAAAGCGAACATGAGCAAGCTCAAGAAGCACATTAAGATGATCGGGAAGGCGAGTTTGCTCCTCAACATGATGAAACCGTCAATGATAACTCACAAAAAAGGTGCTAAACCTCCAAACTACGACGTGTGTAAGACAATTCTCGCCAAACAGCCCATGTATAGGTCTCGGAAGGAATGCCAACAATTGTTGATGCTAGTAAAGAACGTCAAATTCTTTCAAAACCTTGAGACGGATGCTCAGCTAGAATTGTGCAAAGTTATGGGCCATAAGGACGTTGCGTGGGCTCGTGATACTGTGATGCGGCAAGGTGATCCGGGAACCACGTTTTTTGTCATCTTGCTTGGATCTTTTCACGTGCAGATCAAAGTGCGAGATTCAAAGAACCTGAAAACGGTTGCTCACCTCCACCCCGGCGACTCTTTCGGAGAAGCAGCGCTCATCAGCAACAATCCGCGGAATGCTACCGTCGTTAGGTAAGTAGCCTGTCTGTTGTTGTTCTGCCCATGCCCAGCATGCGCCGGGCCTTTTCCTCCTCCCCCTAAATATCATCATAGCCAACCGCCCTCTTCGCCCCTGTTCCTGTTCCTGTTGCTATTCATTTTTCGCCTTTTCCTCCCGCCCTCCAAACGCAACGCAGCGCCGAACCCGCCGAGTTACTCTGTATCGAGAAAGAAGACTACGCGCGCGTTATAAAGAAGCTGCATGTAGACGAGCTGACGAAAAAAATCAACTTTATCCGAAACGTGCCCGCCTTCAAATCATTTCCCGAAGAAGTTATCACTGATCTCGCGGCACGTGCTTTCCTCGAAAAGGTGCCTATTTACTCGAAGTTGTGGGAGCAGAATGATGCGGTCGACTCAATGAAGTACATGGCCATCCTTCGACACGGGGAAATTCATGTCATGAAGAATTTCTCATTGAAGAAAAAATCGGAAACGAAGAAGCGGTCTTTGGAAAGGCGTGGTAACATTAGCATCATTCCGGCAGGACTGACCCTCGATAAAAAAATCAAGGCCCTTGCTACTCGCCAAGGAGCTTCTATGGATGACGACGTGCAGCGGAATCGGAATCAGAAGCGGGCATGCTTGTGCATCTTGGGGCCCAATGCGGCATTCATCGAGCGAAGCATGTTCACCAGTTTCAGCAAAGATAGGGATGATGCTGTAGAGGACGATGAATCGAAAAAAATCCAGGATAAGATAATGCACGAAAATTCAGAGGCGCGTGGCTGCACATTAGTGACAAGCTGCGCGTGCGAGATAGCCTGGTTGAGCCGCCACATCTTTTACGAGCTTGTGAAACTTAGTAACACACAAGGTGAAGCCGACCGACGAGAGAGTATTTATAAAGATGCCGTCTACAATCATTTTGGAATCGGCTCTGAAGACGATGGAAACGATGGTACCACCCACCAAAGGAAGAAAAAGAAGAAGGTGTTTGGCGACGTTTTAGCCGGTATGAAGGAGTGGATCATTGAATACCCTACAGAGAATGAACTCAAACAGCTCTTCAAGGAGAGTATACTTTGGAAACAGTATAAGAGTAAGGTCATTAAAATGACCAAAGACGCCATCACCAATAAGCGCAGTCAGGGAATGGAAGAGCAGAAAAAGAAACAGAAATCTGATGAGATTGTAAGCAAGGTTCGAGATGCTAAGTATGGAGCCCACCCCCTCAAGTGCGACCTGAAACTGCCGTTCCGAAAGCCGGTCGACCTTCTCCCATTGTCGGTCAATACAAACATCAAGTCTCCTGAGTTCTACAACTACCCTGACCGCACACTTTATGACCATGTCGAAACAGACCTAACTCCCCGTGCTCTCACTAAAAAACACGACATCAGGTATGATTCCTTGCTAGCAGTTGGCTCGCCGACCCACCATGCAGCAGGAGAAGAGTGCATCTACTAGTGACCCAGCTTCAACAACCTTTGTGTATGAAATAACTTGTAAAAATTGATGTGATAAATTTGCGTGCTTCGATATAATATTTACCGTCCATATTGCTGATATCCTGGCGCTTTATTAACTATGAGGCCACACCAGAGGTAATTACTTCTTTTTTCTCTCGCGCCCTCCACAAATTTCCCATATACTCTCTCCTTTTTCGATCGACAAATAAACCGTTTGAGAGAACTTTTCAATACCTAGAGAACCCCAAATCGACTTTTTAGAAGAAACATACTCCCGCAAACTTGCTTAACTCTCCGCCCCCGTCTGACCCATCCATCCACCTTTTCCCCCACAATGCCTTACACTTCCTATTCTCCAACGACCCTCCCCCCTTCGCTAAACTTTAGTGAGGAGGAAGAGCGTGTTGGGGCGCACTGGAAGGAAAACGATAGCTTTAAGCTTCAGAACAAACTCTCTGAGGAGCGCAATGAGCCTGAGTTTACCTTCTATGATGGTCCTCCATTCGCGACTGGACTGCCCCACTACGGCCACATTCTCGCCGGAACCATCAAGGACACTGTTACCCGTTACGCCGCGATGAAGGGTCACGTTGTGGAGCGACGTGCCGGCTGGGACTGCCATGGCCTGCCTGTGGAGTATGAGATTGACCAGCGCCTGAAAATCACGCATCGCCAGCAAGTCCTGGACATGGGCATTGAGAACTACAACAATGAGTGCCGATCCATTGTTCAGCGCTACACGAAGGAGTGGGAGTCGACCGTTACGCGGCTTGGTCGCTGGATTGACTTTGAAAATGACTACAAGACCATGCAGCCGGAATTCATGGAGAGTGTGTGGTGGGTCTTCAAGGAGCTCTTCAATAAGGGCCTGGTTTACCAGGGCTACAAGGTGATGCCGTTCTCTACCACGTGCGGCACGCCTCTGAGCAACTTTGAGGCCGGTCTGAACTACAAGGAGGATACCAAAGACCCTGCTGTCGTTGCGAGCATGCCTCTCCTTGAGGACCCTGATACTTCCTTTGTTGTTTGGACCACCACTCCGTGGACGCTTCCCTCCAACCTTGCCGTGTGCGTCAACGACGAGTTCACGTACCTTCAGATTAAGCTCGTCAGCAACGGGAAGCAGTACATTATCGGGGAGAGCCGCTTGAGCCAGCTTTTCCCTGAGATGAACTCCAAGAAGTGGAAGAAGGAGAAAGCCAAGGAGCTCTACACAGTCATGAAGACCTTTAAGGGGAAGGAGCTTGTTGGCAAGCATTACAAGCCCCTGTTCGACTACTTCGCAAGTGACGAGGGGAACAGCTATTGGAGAGTCCTGAGTGACCCCTACGTTTCCGATGATGCTGGTACTGGAATCGTTCACCAGGCTCCTGCCTTCGGAGAGGACGATTACCGCGTCTGCATTGCCCACGGCGTCATTCGAAAGGGGGAAGAAATTCCCTGTCCCGTCGACTCAAATGGCCTCTTTACGGAACGTGTCACGCACTTTGCGGGCCGCTACGTCAAGGAAAGCGACGACGACATCTGCAAGATGCTCAAGGAGCAGGATCGCCTCGTCCAGAAGGCCTCGATTACCCATTCGTACCCCTTTTGCTGGAGGTCCGACACCCCTCTAATTTACAAGGCGGTTCCCTCTTGGTTTGTTAGGGTCGAGGAGATCAAAGAAAGGCTCTTGGACAACAACTCCAAGACGTACTGGGTTCCCAACAACGTGAAGGAGGGCCGCTTCCACAACTGGCTGAAGGAGGCTCGTGACTGGTCAGTGAGTAGGAATAGGTTCTGGGGCACCCCCATTCCCGTTTGGGCCGACGAAAAGTGCGAAGAAATTGTTTGCGTAGGGAGCGTGGCGGAACTGGCCGAACTCAGCGGAGTTACTGTCACTGATCTTCACCGTGAAACTGTGGACAAGATTGAGATCCCCTCAAAGAAAAATCCCGGCACGATGCTCAAGAGGATCGACGAGGTCTTCGACTGCTGGTTTGAGAGCGGTAGTATGCCGTACGCACAGAAGCACTATCCCTTCGAGAATAAGGAGAAATTCACCGGCGGTTTCCCAGCTGACTTCATTGCTGAGGGTCTTGACCAGACTCGCGGCTGGTTCTACACCCTAATGGTGCTCTCTACCGCCCTTTTTGACAAGCCTGCTTTCAAAAATCTCATTGTTAACGGCCTAGTCTTGGCTGGTGACGGCAAGAAGATGTCGAAACGCCTCAAAAACTACCCTGACCCCAACCTTGTTATCGGCAAATATGGCGCTGATGCCCTCAGGATGTACCTCATCAACTCCCCCGTCGTCCGCGCTGAGCCACTTAAATTCCAAGAGGCTGGCGTCTACGGCGTGCTCAAGGATGTTTTCCTGCCTCTCTACAACGCCTTCAGGTTTTTGATGCAGAATATCGACCGTTGGGAGAATGACAACAAGACCAACTTCCTCCCCTCCGTCACCAAGGCAAAGTCGACAACCAACCCGATTGACGTGTGGGTCAGCGCCGCGACGCAGTCCTTGATCAAGTACGTGCGCGAGGAGATGGAGGGATACCGGCTTTACACAGTCATGCCCGAACTCGTCAACTTCATCGACCAGCTTACCAACTGGTATGTCCGTTTGAACCGTGACAGGCTCAAGGGGACTGCAAAGAATGAGGACGCCGAGACAGGTTTGCAGGTCCTTTATGACTGCCTACTGAATGTTTCGATTCTTCTGGGCCCATTTACGCCCTTCCTCGCGGAATTCTTTTACCAGCATCTCCGCAAATTCCAGCCTTCTTTCGCCGAAGCTGCCACTGGAGGGACTTCCAACCCTGTCATGGCTGGTAAGTCGGACTCTGTCCACTTCCTGAAGCTTCCCTCCTACGACGAGACTCGCCTTAACGATACCGCCATCGGTGCAATGGGCGTCTTGCAGGAAGTCGTCGAGCTCGGACGTAACGCTAGGGACAAAAGGAATGTCTCCCTGAAGATGCCCATCAAGAACATCAGCTATGTTGTCAACGGAGTTGACAGCAATGTCCTCAACGAGGTGGAAACGAACCTAAAGGACTACATCATGAGCGAACTGAACGTCTGGAGCGTGGAACTCATCCCTGCTTCCCGGGAGAACGAGTGGGTCAAGATCAGCCTACTTCCCGATCTCAAGAAGCTCGGAAAGAAACTTGGCAAGAACATGGGCAAGGTCAAGAAGGCTCTTGTCGACATGAGCCACGAGGATGCTAAGGCGGCGATCTCTGCTGGTACTGCCTCTGTCGAAGGGTTTGAGATCGATTTCACGTCTGAGGTTCTGAGTAAGATGAATTTTAACAAGGAGGGGGATCATTGGGAGAGCGCAACGAACGCTTCTGGCACTGTTGTCGTCGCCATCGATACTACCGAGGACGAGGCTCTCCTTAGCGCTGGTAAGGCGCGCTCATTCGTCAGCGGTTACCAGAAGCTTAGGAAGAGCAGTGGATTGCAGATGGGAGACCCTGTGGAAACATTTTACCTGAACTGCGAAGCCGAGATGGACTCCATCTTGAGCACAAATGCAAGTGACATTGAGTCCACCCTTAAAGCCCTCCCCCTTCCCGTCTCCTACGCCAATAAGTCCGCAGCCATCCTCGGCGAATCCGAAGTTGTGCTGGCGGGGGGTGTGACTGTCACCATTCAGATCCGCGCTCCAACTGTCTCTCTGTCTGACGATCACAACGAGTTTGTCAACCAATTCATGACCAGCATGTCTCTCTCTGAAGTCAGCAAAAAAGACAAAATCACCTGTGAGATTGACGGAAACAAGTATGAGCTCGTGAAAGGAATTGATTATTTCTCTAGCGCCAGCGAAAAGGTCAAGACACAGAAAAAAATCGCTTGGGCTTGAAATTAATTAACTGTAATTTAAGTGGAGTGACTGTTGTTGAATAAACCTCATGCGTCAGCATTCCTTCTCGCAACCAGCTGCTGATGCTGCTGCTACTACAATAATACTAATACTACTACTCTTCTCCGTTCCCCTTGTCCTTTCTCGCCTTCACAATGATGGGTGTCAGCGCTGCAGCCAATATGCCCACAATGAGAAGTGTAAGAATTATCGTCATCTTTGCATTCTTGCAACGCATGCGCTTCCTCAGATTGGTACTCTTCTTCCGGAACACCTCGCTCTGCTCCTGCAGCCGTTCCGTCGTTTCAGCAATAGCCCCTACCCTCTGCCCGTTCTCAAGAGCCTGAAATATATTCTCCTGCATCGTAGACTTGACAGCTTCCACCTTCTCATTCACACTCTGAATTGCGTAGTCTGTAGATTTCACATCATCTTCCCCCATTCCGTCATATTTGCCGCATAAAACCCGAAGCATAAGCTTTCGTTCGTCGTAATTGGCCTCTGACACGAAGCAGTTGGCCACCTCGTCGACGCAGAGGAGGGCAACACGAAGTGAATAGGAGGGACCGCCTATGACACAAAAAAGGAGATAACCATGCTCATAATCAACAATCCTGCCAGCAACTATTCCCCAGTCGCTCCACGCTGCTTTTACGACCCCAAATGCATCATCCTCCACGCTGCCAACAATGTCGACCTCCCCGCTCTCCAGCTTTTCGGTCAAAAGCTCCACAGGACGCTGATCCCCCCCACCAGAAACTGTAGGGTAGTAATTCACCTTGGAGTGGACAGCGAGGGCATCGATTTTCGACTCGGAGGTCAGTGTGCAAGTGTATACTGCAATACCCCACAAAGAATTGCTTGTCGACATCCCTGAGAAGAGAGGTAGGGGGTAATGTGGGGGTTTTCTGACTTTTTCTTTTCAAGCGGGAAAGGTAAGTGTTTATCCTTTATATTTAATGCGACTAGGCTGAGCCAGTGTGTGTGTCTCGGTATAATTGTGCGAGGCTGTCGACTAAAGGGTGGGGGAATATTTAGTGTGGAGATAACTCCTATTGGCAAAATCCAAACAATCTCCTTTTCTCCATATCAAAACCTATATCGGGGGAGATTTTCACAATTCTATTGGGTACTCACTCTACTACGCATTATATTCGCCGCTCGAAAAAGATAACGCGTTATCTCAACAACCACCCTCAGTATAATAAACGATCCTTTCCTTTCTTTTTCCCAGCATGCCCACCGAGATCTTGCAGAGGAATTTCCCCCTCTTTACGACAGCGTGCACCCCCACGACACTCATCTACGCCGGTGGAGGAGGAGGCGGCCGAACCGGGGTGGGAAACTTTATATGCTTTGAATCGGTAGGAAACGACAGAGACAAGAACAACGACAAGAACAGTACAAAGGTTAATACGGGCAACGAAATCTGCACTGTCGTTGCAATTTCCAACGATGGTGGTGTCATAGCATGCGGTGTCGGTTGCGAAGCTCACATTATTTCTGTGGGAAAAGATGGGCAACCCAACCGCTCTTCCAAAGATGGTGCCTCCCAAGATGACTCCAAAGATGGTGCCTCACAAGGTGACTCCAAAGATGACTCCAAAGATGGTGATGACGGCCTCTCCTCCTTTTCTAAATGCTCGTTCGTCGCTGATTCCCTCGACAGAAAGCCCGATGGCCCTCCTGGAGGTCTGGACGCTATGTCCTTTAAAAGTAACGACGGTGACGGTGCAAGGGGGCAAAGCTACACTCTTGCTACTGGCGGCAGTGACTGCACTGTCCGAGTCTGGTCGGTGAATGTTTCGTCTTCCTCTGTAACCTCTTCTCTCCTCTCCACCCTCGCGGGGCACACCAAGTCCATTTGCTCCCTTCAGTTCAATCCCTCCCCCAAATCTCCTCTGCTGGCCTCCTCGTCCAAAGACGCAACATGCAGGGTCTGGGATTATACCCAGCAGTCCTCAACAGGTGAGGTTAACTCAAGCAGCTCTTACGCCCAAGACGGCGGCGCTACTCTGCTTGCCCCGGACCGCAACTCTGCCCAGGCAGCACTCCTCTTTCAATTTGCTATTCTCTAATCTCGAACTCTTTCGCCTTTTGCCTTTTGCCTTTCTTTCGTCGACTATCACAAACACTAGCGCTACTGAAGTGCACCACTGGGGAGCTCCTTGGCCCCAAAACCGGCCCGGTGATGGTCCGGGGGTGCGCGTGGGGGGCAAGCGGGCGCTCCGTCTTCACCACTGCCAGTGGCAGACGAGGAAAGGCCTATTTGACAAGTTGGGTAGAGAAGGCGGGAGGGGGGGAGTTCTCACCGGAGGCGGTGGTGTGTTGCAGTGATATGCCTATTAGTGCAACGGCGATGTCGGATGATAAGTCAAGGTTTTATCTGGGGGGGGTTGATGGAATTGTCAGGGCTTTCAATGTAGAGGACGGGGCAATGAAACTGGTCAAAAAGTTTGCCTGCCACGATTTGCCTGTCACCGCGATGACGTGTCCCTTTCAGGGTGATGAAGGGGGGGGAGAATCGAAGGGGAAATTCAATGTTGTCACCGTCAGCGCTGATAGCAGAGTTGTCGTCATTGCTGTAGATGAGGGGATGAATGCTTTGTTGAAACTGTTCTTGGTACTGGTATTGATCTTCATGCTACTGGCCGTCCTTAAAGGGGGGCTTGATGCCAAGGCTTTGGAAACCACGAGTGTCTTTCCCTCCTAATTGGCTAAAAGTAATTAAAAGTTGATGCTTAACCCGATGCCAAAACCCACAGAAACGAAAACACCTCATCCCACGGCAAATCAACAAGATTTTAAACGATTATTAAGCATAACCAATTAAGCTGTCGCGCTAGTTCTACACAAGGAAGGTAAAGGTTCAAATTTTCATAAGCAGCACGAAGGTGATGTAGTAAGTCTAATACGCAGTTAAAAAAGTCACGACATCATCACACATTTTCGTGAAACGCACAACTTATCTTTACGAGCATCCCTCGCCATTTTCTTCTTCTTCTTTTTCATTTTTGGCTTTATGTGTAGAATATTTCTCCTTAGAACAATATAAAAACGACACCACTATCACCATAACCCCTTTAAAGAACCCGAGTCACGTCGTTCACTTTCTCCTCTTCATCCATAATGCGTCTATTTGGAGTACTTTCGAGCGGTCTGGCTTTGACCGGACGGGCTAACCAGGGAATTTCCGGCGTATGTGTAAATACAAGTAGCACTAGTCTCAACTCAAGCATAGGAATAGAATGTGATGAGCTGGCGATACTCATGCAAACGGATGCATTAGCGAAAGCCAAAAAAAACGAATATGAGGAAATTATCGTCGAGACAAAGTTCTCGGATGAGGAGAGCCTGCTCAATTATATGACCTCGGAAAAATTTTACATAGACAGCATGCAGGGTCAGACGAGAGATGTAGAGATGAGGTGAGTTGATGTGATTGGGCGTTCCTCCGTCATTGAAAGGGTGTTGTTGATTTGAGGGGTGGGGTGGCAGAGGTTGGGAGAGAGCGCAAAAGCGCGGTACGTCGGCTCACTGACTCACAATCGATAACTCTATGCACGCAGTCTCGATCCCGAATCAAATGGCCTGATCGCGAAATTCAGTTATAAGCGCCAAGCCTTCTTGCAGAGCATAAAAATGCCAGTTCTGCCAGCTTTCTCTTTCACTGAAGAGTGGAGGAAGGGAGAAGGCGCGAACTCCCTGACGTGCATAGTGAAGTTGAAGGGTTTCATGAGTTTCGAGGTGAGGACCACTAGCGGGAACTAAGAGTTAATTTGTGACTGGAAAAGCAAAATGTATCTAACAACACCCTCAGGCTACCTTTGAGCCGAGACGAAGCAGCAGCAAAAGCAGCGGTGAAGCGAACAAAAATCTGAAGCTCGCAATTAATACCCGATGGAAAGATCGCACCTGGATGATCCCAAAGCGTGCTATGAACGATATTCTTTCGCAGATGAGTGAAAAATATACACAACTTATGAATGCATGAGAATGCAGGAGAAAAGAGCAGAGAACAAAAACAGAATTTGAAAGAGGACTGTTGCTGATGATAGCCATTTTACTCTTTCTAATGCGTAGAAAAGGGGAGTTTTATATTTTGTGATGAACGCACTTTTTAAGGTTGGTTTCAACGCTTCTTGCGAACATAGTAAGGGGAAAAGAAAGAATCGCCGTATTCCTTAGCGGTCAAATCTGTTTTACTTTACTTTTTTACTTGGCTTATACTCGGCTGGGGTAGAGCATAACCCTCACAGGGGCACCGATCGACTTGGGGGGAAGGGGTGTCTGGAACTTGGCCTTGACGACACCGTTGCTGCCGTGAGCCTTCATGACCTTGCCCCAGGTGACACGGAAGCTGGTTCCGTTCTTCTTCGTGTTTCCCTTGGTGATGTAGGCGATGCGCTTGCCCAAGTAGAAGTCGACATCATCCTTGCTGTCCAAACCTTGGATCTTGATCAAAGAGGTGTGGTTCATCTGCGTTCGGAGACCACGCTTGAAGCCAAGGTGGACTCCCTTCACGTAAAGGCGGGTAGGCTGGCCGTCAGACATATTTTTATTATTGGATATTGGGGGTAGGTAAAAGAGTCTGTGGGGTAGGGGGGGTTGATAATGAGAATAGGAAAGTGTTAGTCATCCCTGTCGTCGTCGTCGTTGTCGTCGTTGTTGTTGTCTTCATTGTCGTCGTCTTTCCTTTCCTTCAATCAACTCTCGTCTCTCATGCTTGCCATCTCTTCTTGTCGTCCACTCCTGCTGGTTCTTCGGTCCGCGCCGGGAATCGAACCCGGGACCACCTCTACCCGAAAGAGGTATCATGCCGCTAGACCACGCGGACG
>ERZ651776.4451-NODE-4451-length-12927-cov-2.132296_pt1 | contig 12927 bp, 18 predicted proteins | sample MGYA00514761_ERZ651776 | MGnify/ENA metagenome assembly ERZ651776 | reverse complement strand
TGTTGATGGTACTAGTGAATATTCTGGTACTGGAATGACTGGTAATATTACTGGACATTCTGATATTGTTATAGGTAGAAGAGCGGATAGTAATAGTAATTATCTTACTGGATATTTAGATGAAATTCGTGTTTCAAAGGTAGCCAGATATACTTCAAATTTTACACCATCAACAACTGCTTTTGATGATGATAACGATACTATTTTATTAATTCATTCAGATACTACAAACAATTCTACTACATTTACTGATAGTTCTGGTGCAGTATCTTCGTTAGGTAATGAAACAAGTGGTAATGGAAATCATTTTACTGTAAACAATATAACCAATGTAGCCCAATCTACCGATACTTGTACAAATAATTACAATGTATTAAATATATTAACATCAAGAGGTGGTGGAACAATTGAAGAAGGCAATTTAAAATACACAGCCTCTGGTTCAGATAGTAGTATTTTTGGTACATTAGGAATACCTCCAGGAATGAAAGTTTACTTTGAAGTAAAATTAACAAACAACACAGCTCAAAACGCAATAGGTATTCATAATCTTTATGATGGTGGTGACGGGGCTTTTGTAAAGGGTGGAAGTGAGGCAGGGACTTATTCATTCAAACCAAGAGGTTCAGCTAGTGTAACTCAATATTTTAATAATGGCAGTTCAACAAATACATCAACATCTAATTATGCAAACGACACTATCATAGGTGTTGCAGTTGATAATGAAAACGGACAAATTCATTATCATGTAAACGGTACATATCTTAATAGTTCGGATCCTACAGATAATAACCCGGCAGCTTTAGTTACAGGATTTGGTGGTTCTAGTGAACAATATTTACATTTTAGTTTAGTAACATCCTTTGTAGGAAAGAGCTATACTAAATAATAAAGATCACGCTTCTCTTTGTAGAAAGCTGCCATAGCAGACATAAGTGCTTTGGCTTGATCTTGATTCATCTTGAAAGACATTTCGTATGCAGCACCATCATCCAATGGATCGCATGGAACACTGCGGTTCTCACCACTGTCAAACTTGTACGTCTTATTAATACGTGGGTAAAGTGCTTCTACATTTCCAATCTTGTAATTCATATATGTTTCTCCAAACATTCAGTCATTAAAATTAAAACCGTCAACTTCTGAAAAAGGTGACACACCCGCGTCCTCCACTGGCACTACGCTGAAAGTAATTGCTTTCATAGTATCTGGATGCTTCATCATTTTCTGTACGGCTTCGTACTCCTGCTCTTCCAACGGACGTATAGGTCTGAAGAAGAGTTTTGGTATGTCGCTACTAGGGTCAAAAAAGACCTTCGTTATCACAGCGACTATCGGGGTATTCTGTGCCTCTAAATACCTAGCGTAGGCTTGTAGTGGCATGTTTACCCCAACTGCGTCACCAAATATAGAATTAGAAGGAAGTTGTAGTTGATAAACTGTTTCCAGATCATCCTCCGTAACTACGGCTAGTCGTTGCACGAATTTACATGCGCGGCTTTGCCCTTTCCCTGAACCCTTTATATTGTTAACACAATCTAAGCACCGTCCCGCTTGCCTTTGCTCTACTGGAACATCAGTAGCGGGTGAATCTGTATCTGAAGACCAACAAGTTGGTAAAGCAACCTTGCTAGGGTTGTAATCATCCGCGTAATAAATACGGGACATATAGGCTATACCAACCACGATCACATTTACAGAATCTTTTGCCATTTCTGGCAAACCATCGAACTGACGGTTGCGTATGCTAATTCTTTTTATCATCTCACCCATCAATAATCTTCATCTGTTTCTAATGACGGGGTAGATCCCTCGTTATCGCTAACATCGCTCCATGTGGCAGGTTTACCTTCTTCGCTTTTCGGTGTGGTTAACGCGTCCGTGATGGCAGCTAAGTTAAACCTGTAGGTGGAACCGATGTGGATATACGTGTCTTTGGGAATTATCCCTTGTTTCAACCAGCCTCGTATTGTGGCTTGGTTTACCTTGAAATGTTCTGCGACATCTGCAATAGGGACAAAGGGGCTACTCATTTTTTCGGTCTCCTGACAGAAAGTGTGTATGATGAATCCGAGTTCAAACCTTTCGGCAGCTTATCGGGGTTTTCTTCTAAGTACTGGCGTACGTTCTTTTGGTTAAGGCGCTTGTCGAAGAACTCAGGTACTTCGTTCTCAAGTATAAATTCGTACATGGATTCCCAATCACTCGTCCAATAACTCTGCTTAACTGAACGATAAAACAAACCTTCTGGAGTTTTAAGACTGTCCACGTTATTCTCTTTGCAGTAGTTAAGTAGGGCTTGTTTCACCTTATCCCGTTCTTGCGTCAGCAAATTGTACTCTGCGTCAAATGCACTCTTTAACTCAGTACGTTTAGCAGTCATCTTCAAATAAACTTTAGTCAGCTTCTCCAAAGACAAAGTACTATCTTCACTCATTTCGATCTCCTTCACTTATCGAACTGTTGAATATAATGTACTTGGATCTATTACGCAAGTATTTCGTTGTATAAGTCGATCATTTTTGTATGTATGTTTATTTTGTTATCAAGCATTCTATAGACGTGCTTTTCTATAGCCGATCCCTGCAACTGAACGACGGTACACTTGTGGTCTTGACCTGATCTGTGTACCCGAGCGTTGGCCTGTGCGTACGTTTCTAGTGAACTGGTTGGCCCCCACCACACCACTGTATTTGCAGCCGTAAGGGTTACACCATGCGCTGCTGCTTGGGGTTGGATCACTAAAACTTTAGGGTCTTCGAGGGTTTGAAACTGTTTAAATATTTCCTTGCGTTTAGGGGCAGGAACATCACCCCTGATTACTGCTGTCGTAATCCCGTCGCTCTCTAGCTTCTCCACTAGCATATCTATAACGTGTTTAAAAGGTACGAAAACAAGGATTTTCTTACTGGACTCGTCAATAACTTCTCGCAGCACTTTGTACCGATGCTTGATGTCGAACTCTAGTGCCTCCCCCTTGTCGGTGTAGACTGCACCACAAGATATTTGTAGTAACTTGTTCATGTTAACCGCTGCATTGGCGGCAGTTACCTGCTCTCCCGCTGCATCCATGACCATACGATCTTTCAACAACTTATAGTATTTAATCTGTTGTCTGGTAAGTTCAACTTCCCGTTTTACATACACCATCGGTGGTAGGTCTAAACATTCTTCTTTGGTGAACCGTATGGCTGGTTGTAGCACACGGAATACGGTGTCGGTTGCGTTGTCTTTGGGTACCCACCTAAAGTTAGTAACTTTAAACATGACCTGATCGCGGAACGAACCGCCGAAGCGGGGCACTGCCGCAGGGTTAACGAGTTTAGCCAAGCCATACGCATCCACTGGGCTTTGTGCCGCAGGGGTACCGGTCATCATCCATAACCATTTTTCAGGGGTCATCAACGCGTTGAGCGTCTTCCATCGTTTGGTCTGGGTGTTCTTATAGTGGGTCGCTTCATCCACAATAATTAGGTCAAAACCACCATTTGCTACGGCGTCTGACACAATCTCAACACCGTCATAATTTATTATCACGTAGTCAGCGTTACCCCCAATGATCTCTCTGCGTTTCTTCGCTGATCCATAAGCCACATCAACCGTTCGGTGCATTGCAAACGTGAACAGATCATTACGCCACGCGGAATCCATGATAGACAAGGGGCAGACAACCAAAACCCGCCGAATACGACCCACATTCATAAGGTAATCTGAAGCCCAGATCGCACTAGCTGTCTTACCCGTACCCTGCTCGTTGAAGCAGAACGCTCGCTTGTTCATGGTAAGAAACGATGACGTGGTTTTTTGATGTTCAAAAGGGGTGTATCTACCTGTCCATTTATACTTCCCTTCGATAGGGGATGGCACCTTTATATTTAAATTTTTAAGTACTTGAGCCTCGTCGATACCCCAGTTAACCATTACTTTGTTATCAGGTAACTGTTTACTTTTGGGTATGACTGTCGTTACTTTTTTAGGGTTGCGGAGTCGCAAGAGCAACGCCTTGTTCTGGTAAATTTCCATCTATATTCCTCGGTAGTAGCCCTGCTTCGTCCACAGATAGGGCTAGGTCTGCGATATCGGTATGAACTACCTCTGGACTAACCTGATTTTTGCACCCTATAACTGGAGGATACAGGGTACGTTCTTTAAAGACGCATCAGGCTAAACGTCTGGGAGATTTCTTTTTCTTCTTTAAGTTACGGCTACGGTTGGCACTCGCACTCTCCACCTTCACGCCGTCCTTGTTAGTGCCGCCCTGTGCTAGGGCTTTGTTATGGCTAACATCCTTGCCTTCTCGCTTGTCTGCTTTGCCATTCTTGTTAGCGTCTTTACCTGTCCTGTCCATTTCACGTCTAGCTTCCTGTCGCGCCATACGACGCCTGAACTCTGGACTATCTACAGGGTTGTTTACTTGTTTCTTTCGGTCTGCTTTATTTCTGTAAGGCATCTAACTTCTCCCGTTATGTGGACATTCCAACACCACGCAATGCGCTCTGCATAACCCGCTAGGGCTAGTGTTCCAAATATCTTTATCGAACGCGGTCTCCATACTCATGTAGTCCCGCAACCATTTTTCCCACAGCGGCCCTTGGTCGTGCGCCTCGTAGGTATCTTTTATTAGGTCATTAGAGACTACAAACAGTAGCCCTCCTCGTACCTTCTTTATGTCTGGGAAGTGCTTGAACATAGCCATCGCCATCAGTTCAAGCTGCCCCTTGTCAGCATAGCGTGCGTTTCGGCCCGTCTTGTAGTCTATTACCCAAGCAGTCTCGGCTTCCTCATCAAGGATAATCAAGTCGGCTACCCCACGGAACCACACGTCATCAGCAAAGAAGTCGCAGGGTTCTAGGTTCTCAGTCAACCCCATCTTGTATTCACATAACTTCTTACCGCGTTTAGCGTTTAAAGCATCTAGCGCGGCCTTGGCGTAATCAAACTGAGGTGGTAGTGGTACGTTATCACGTACGTATTCTTCGGCTGCTTCATGGAACGCAGTGCCGTAGTACATCGCTTCGGTCTCAGGCTCCGAGTAATCCTTAGCAATCTTTAAGTGGTAAAACTTCTTAGGGCATTGCTCGAATGCTTTTATCTTACTGAACGACCAAGGTGCGATACTCATTCGCCCCCCTCGGCAACGTAGTCGTACGCTTCTTGTAGTGCATCCATAAGATACGGTATCTCTTCAACGCTGAATGTCACCGTATCCAACCGACCACCTTCCATCTGATTAATCATAATAACCAACTCAGGATCATCCCCTAACGAGGCAACCCCAACGGAGCTGACGACCATCTCGCGGTCATCTTCTCGCATCGCAGGCTTAGATTTGTAGTGTATGTGTAACTTGTTCCTGTTAGCGTGCTTAGTTCTGTGTTCTTCGAAGTCTAGTATCTCAGTCACTCGCAATCTCCATAAGACTTACCTATACCGGACTCACAGTTAACGGGCATCCCTGCTGCCCAATGAGGTGTCCAGCGCATACAACTCTCGATATACTCTTGCGCTTCTACTACTTCTTCTTCGGGAACGCAGCAAACAACGGAGTCGTGAACCGTCAGGACGACCCGATATCGTTTAGCAATTTTTAGCATCTGCTCTCCGATTATGCAACGCGCAACTGCTTGGCAGACGTTCTCTATCACCTTGCCACCATAGATCCGGTTTCGGCCTCGTCTAACTTTATAGGTGTACTCTACACCCCGTTCACCTTGCTCACCGGCCAACTCGTCGTACCGCATGAATAATCCAGACGGTAGCATGATAGCTTTCTTGGTCGCGTCAACTGCAACAACCCCGTCAAGCCCAAACTGAACGCTGTCACCGCGTGCCATATTCTCTAGCATGTAGCCAGCGTCACGCCATAAAGTCGTTATCTTAAAGTTCGCTTCACGGTACACCGAGATAACCCTGCGAGCTTCATCTAGATCCATATCGAACCCGAAAGACTGCAACTGTTCTTTAAACCGCACCGCTCCCATGCCATAACCGGCACCAAGTATGGTGGTCTTACCTACGAACCGCTGGTTTTTAGTGACATCTTCTTCTCTGTTGACGCCGTATATTGACATCGCCATCTTCTTATAAACATCGTCACCAACACGGAACGCTTCTGTTAAGTCGCCCTGCCCTGCCAACCATGCCAATACTCGGGCCTCGATCTGACTTGAATCGCAGTCAATCAGCACGTAGCCATCAGGGGCAATCATACTCTTCTTGAGTTTCTTACCGTTCGGCCCACGGCTGGGTAAGTTCTGTAAGTTAATCTTGTCGGCCCCGCCCCAACGTCCAGTGTGTGCTGCATAATACCTTACCGGTACAGGTAACAACCCACGCTTCGAGATATCGATGAACCGTTGCGTCCGCGTCTCTTCTAGGGTGCTTTTGTTGCCGAGCCGAGCGTTGACCAAGGCTTGCACCCGCACATCTTCGTGCTCCAACAAGGCTTTGAACGCTTCATCAGACTTGGCGAAAGCGTACGTTTCTTTGCCCGTGGTCGGGCTGGTCTTCATCGGCGGTATGACCCCTACCCCCTTAAGCAATTCGGCAAACTTGGGGTTGCTCATCAGGTCTTTTTTGTCTACACCGGCATCTAATAACAACTTATCTTTAATGTCTTTAGTGTCTTCTAGGTGCTGCTCTAGTAAGCCAAGGTCAAGATCCAGCATAGGCTCAATGAACATACGTAGTGTCAAATCTATGACACGTAATTCTTGTCTAGGAAACTTCTTACCCATAATCCCGAAGAGTTTGTATGTCAATTCAACATCGTTTATGCAGTAGTCGCCGTACTTATCCAGCTCTTCATCGGTAAAATCTACCCGCCGCTTACCTTTGGCATCTAAAACTTCGGTACCTTTAGCGCCGATCTGATATCGTTCGGCCAACGCCTTGAGGCTGCCCCCAACTTCCACCCCGTGTACAGCACGGCCAATGCACAAAGTGTCAGCCCACACCCGAGGATGAATATCGAATAACCAAGAAAGTATAGCGCCATCAAACATTGTGTTGTGAGCCAAGACCATAGAGTCTTCCCACGCGAAACCACTGAAGTAATTTTTAAGCTGCTCATGTGTCCCACTCGCCCATTCAGTACGCCCATTGTTCACCTTAACGGACACACCGATCACCTCAAAACGAGGATCACGAACGTACGCTTCGGTAGTCATTTTGCTTAATGAGAAGTCCTGAGAATAGAACGTCTCGAAGTCTATAGTAATAAGATCCATATCATACCCAGTAACAAGTTTATAGGATGACCGCTTAACAAAAATATCGTTTAAGCCGGCTTTTGTTATAATAAGTAGGGGCTTCGCACCCCTTCGGTGTCAGTTATACTTGCATTTTGAGTCTGCTTTAACACACTGGAAAGGTCGGACTATTTTTATTTGTTTGCTATCTCACCACCACAGGCGAAATACCCTGCACCATCCACCCAGTTATCAACATGCTGGGGGTTCTGCTTGATCCTAGCTACCTTTAATAGCGCCATCATTACTGCAACATCAGTAGCAGTTAACGTAGTACCCGTATGCAGTGACCAGTATCCAGCGATCCGCGAGAAGTTATCCTCTGCATCACCGTGGTCTGCTTGTCTATCCCTCGTGATATACGATTTGGCGGTACTAAGAATCTTGCTTCGGGTCACTACCTCGACCGGGGCCGGGGGTAGGTCGTTAGTTTCTAGATAACTTGTTTCTACCTCTGCACTTAATCCGGTAGCAGGTACCGATACCGACGTTGCCGTTGCTGTCGATTCCGCTTCAAGTTCTGCTTTGGCAGCGTTGTATTCTGCTTCTTTAACTTGTTTACGCAATAGATGCGCGTAACTAGGACTACACTTAGCCTTCTTTGCCACCAAGGGCACACTCCAACTAGGGTGTTTCGCCATGACCTCAAGCACCTTCTCTCTTTTACTCACATCCTTCTCCTTAAAATTCCAGCTCTAGCTGGTGTTGGTTTGATGGCGCACCCAGTAAGTGCGTAACATCTTTCATGTTGGCTTCATTGATTAGAAGCGCGATTCCCTCTGTCGAGGCAATATCATCTAGGTTCTTCTGCTGCAATGCTGTCGGTTTGTTCTTACCCGCCTTGCATTCAATGCCGAAGAACCTTCCCCTGTAACAACCTACGATGTCAGGGACACCGCTTCGACCATACCCACCCGTTGCTGGGTAGAAGTAATAAGCACCCATCTCTTTAAGTTGTTTGGTAATGACACGTTTAACTTTGGCCTCGGGGGTCATGCGTTCTCCTTGGGAACTGGTATCAGGGTGTTGCAGAATTCAAATTAAAAAGGGTTTTTCCAAATCTGCTGTTGCAGAATTCAAACTCAAAAAATGTTAGGGAAGCCCCTAACAAATTATTCATCCGCTAGTTCACGCTGCTCTTCAACGATCTCAAGCAGACGCGTTAGGGTATCCGCGATAGTATTGAGCGAAGCAACCACCTGTTCTTTCTGTTCTTTATTCATCTGTTGTTCCTTATTGATAAACCCAAAACGTATCCTCACTGATACGCTGACCGATGCCGGTAACTTCCTGAATGGGCGGGGTAGAAGAAGTCATCATCAGCAGGGCAACCTTCTCTTGCATCCACTGTGGCAACTTCTCCATCCCACTATACGACCCGTCTAGCGTATTGTCAACACAATACATTCCAATACATTGCACTCTTATACAGTTTTTTCCAGCATCTACCATCACACGGTACATGGTGTCATCTGTGTTATCAGGGTACGTTGACATAGAATATCTCGTCATGAGCACGCATCCCTACGCCATCGACGTACTCGTTCATATTAACCATGAGTAGCATAGACAGCTTGCCTCGGATGTCATCTGGTAACGTGTCCTCGGTATAGCGCAGGAAAGACTCTTCAACATCGAAGTTATTGTTAATCTTGTGCATGTTGGCAATCGGCACGGTATCGAACACTTGCTGATCGCCCAGCATATAGGCCCGTACGTATACCATGTCTATCTTCTGTTGGCGGAGGGAATACTCATCGGCTTCGTATAGAAAAGAAGTTACCAAGTCAGAGAACTCGGCATTGATGAACGTATACCCACTGGCAACGATACCGCGCAGCTCTTGCTCTAAGCTGTCATGCCGAACTAATTTACCCCTGACTTTGGTTACCTTGTCTTGGCCTTCGTAGTCAGAATGCCACACCTTACTCGCCACGTTAGTGGCATAGTATTTCGCAACCGCAACAGGTGTATGGGGACGCAGTGCACCCAGCGCATTGGATAACGCACGCTTCGGGCTGATCGATGTCCACATGTAATGCTGCGTCCTATCGGAACTGTACTTGTCATTCCTAATTCGAGGGGACTGCACCATTATGGAGTTTGTTGGTTTACCATCTACTGACCAATCACCCCAACCTACCCTACCCAACACGAAGTGATCGGTGGGCAGATACACATGGATCGCACTACCGCTGGCTGTAATCTTGCGGAACTTACATGTGGGTAACTTCTTTGCCAGTGCCTCAAGGAACGCGGCGTAGATATCACTACCATGCCTCCGTTCGTTGGCGATGAACGCAGACAGATCAAACGGCCCGTCCTGTGTTTCTTCTTTCTCTAACGCTGCTACTAATACATGCTTATAACTCATTATCGTCCTCCTACAGACTTAGTTTTAACATTGTTTAAACTGCCATTCCTACTGCTACCCCAACAATCCCATGATTCATTATCACGACCATATCTTTGCAGGTCATGGGTAACGTATCTTCATGGGGATGTGTTTGCGTACGGTGCTTACTATGGGGATGTGTTTGCGTAATCTTCTCAATGTTCTCATACCACGTACCCTCTTCCCAAATGAATAGCGGGAAGTGATCGCCATACGATGTCACTACATACCGACCATACCGCCATTCACCAAACAAGTTATTACCTTGAAACGATTCCTTCCGCTGCACATACTTGCGTGCGGTTACATTAGTTATCCTTGGTGCCATCTCTCTTCTCCTTCCATTGTTTGATTATGTTAGCCACGGTCATGTCACTCACACCCACTACCCTGCTGATGCGTTTGTAACCATACCCTCGGTTGTGCCGGTCAAGCACCGCTTCTTCCAACTCCGCACGGGTAGCGTAATTACCCTTAGTCAGGGGTCTACCGTTGAATAGCTTGGTCGATTGGGGGTGACGTTCCCCCGTCGTATACATTGTCTCAGTCATACCTTTCCTCATAACTTGTTTGCACCAATGTGTACTACCTTGCCGCAGTCAGGCTTGGCTCGCTTGTTGTCGTACACCGCCCACAACACAGGGCATGACCACGTACCCCAGTCGTACACGTACCCATCGGTGAACACAATCACAGCTTGCGGGTCGATCTTGTGCTCGGTCATGTAGTCGGGCACACACCGCACGTCGGTACCCCCACCACCGGCTGGCTTGGTGCTTTGCACTAGGGTAGACAATTCGGTAGTACCGTACGATTCATCCCCGCAGATCTCGGTGTCCCAATACAATAGGCGTATACGCTCGGGGTGCACCATGTCACACACTGCCTTGACCTCGGATAAGAACGCAGTCAACTCACGCTGACCGATAGATCCTGACGTATCTAGGGCAATCACTAACTCCTTTACCTGCTGACTGATACCGCTTGGCATATACACACCAGCAGATACGAACCTGCGATTGGGGCGCGACCATGTAGAGAAGTCGTTACCAGCACACACTGACTGGATGAACTCACGCAGTACCTCACGCCAATCGACCTCGGGTCTAAGCAGATCCTCCAGAGCACGGGCACCACCACTGCCCAACTTACCGGCAACGAGTGCACCCTGACGTATAGCCTCGTCAACCTCACGACCTAACGCATCCTTCTCTTCTTGGGTCAGCTCCTCGGCACCCTCCCAGTCATGGTCATCCATGCCATCACCCAACCCACAGTCATCGTTGGGGTCAGGCTTATCGAGTGAGTCGTATATCAAGTGGAACACTTGGGCAGTATCCATGTCGCGGTACTTCTCATCGATCAACCCAACCTTGGGCATCGTGATGAACCCCATACCCTCGTCACTGTCGGACAACTGGATGTTAATCACATAGTCACAGGCAACGTTGGCTAGGGTCGGGTGCAACTTGTAAAGATGTTTCCACGTTGTCAGGTGCTTGTACATCTTGTGGTAACACTCGTGCAGTACAAGGAACCGTAGCTCTGGGTCAGTCAACCCATCAACGAACGTCCTACCATACTGCTCATCGCGGCCATTGGTGCAAGCGGTTGGGACGGTATCACTCACCGTCCGCTCGCCCACCATCAGCACACTCGCCAGACCCACGTACTTGTCGTGCGCCATGACAGACATCACTGCCTTAGACAACCGCTGCTCGGCGGTCAGTGCTTGGTTAAGTGCTAACACGTTACTCCTCCTCTCCTAGTCCAGATAACAACTTAGTGTGTGACGCATGAAGTACATTCAACTCGCATCTGAGCCGCTCGACCTCCAGCCATAAGGCTTGGTCACCGTGACGCAACCTGCTCCACCACCCCTGCGCTTTCGGCGTTAGTATTGGTTCGGCAGTAACGACGGGCTTGGGATTAGGCTTAGTGTTAGGGACTTCCCTAACCGGTTCAGTCACGACAGGCTCGGCGGTAACGACGGGTGTAAACAAGTCTCCCTGCGGTGTATAGCTGCGCCTTCTATCGTATAGGGCAGGGGGGAGATCACCACGTTTACGCAGTCTGTATACATGCACATCCACTGCCTTGGGTGTACGCCCCATCAATGCGCCAATCTCCTCGTAGGACTTACCCTCCTCGACAAGCTGTGTCAGGTACGCGTTCCGTTCCGCAGTCCACTCAAATTTCTCCTCTACAGGGTCTATAGCTTCTGCGGCACGTAGCGTACCAATCCTACCTGATACCCCACCCTTAGTACGCCCTAACTTCTTAGCCATATACTCGTGACTCTTACCGTTTTGGTGGTACCACAACAACGCTATGTCTTCTTCCTTAGTCCAGCTCTTGCTCTTGTTCTCTGCTCTTGCCATCTTCCTGCTCCTTATTTCTTGTCTGCTGTAAACAGATAGTTGTTGTCCATCGCCCACTGCGTGAACTTCTTGTTGGTCATCACCATTGAACGCTTGGTGTACTTCTCTGACCGAACCCCGTTGGCGAACACACCCTGCGCTTCCTTGGATAGGCGCAACATGTAGTCCATCCACGCATCGACCCAATCACGGTCAAGTGTGGATAACACCTTATACACAACCATCATCACGGCACCCGCACTGGTAGGCACCACCGCACTGTGAGGATCTTGCTTGATAGAATCGATAGACGGCAACTGATCGGCAAGCCTAGCAAACGCCACGAAGTCACCCGCTGCGGATGGCCCGATGGTCCCAATCAGTAAAGACATTAGCGTGTTGTCGTTGACCTTATCTCGTACCTTCATCCAATCACTGGCAGCTTCGAGTGACCGAGGTGTAACAAACGCCGCACGGGTTGACCGTGGGTGATACACATAGTCGTTATCCTCGGGATCTTGCACGTCGCGGAAGTCGGCAAACGCCTTGTCATTGTTGCGACACCACCCCAGCACAGTCGGGTCGATACCGTTGTTGATGCCCCACTCGATCCACTGCTCCCACGTTGGCTTGGATGACTCGATCACGGTCAAGCGATTGCGAGCATGTGCTGGTAACAAGTCACCGACACCCTCTGCACCGAGGTTAGTGGTAGCAAACACAATGCTGTCGGGGTGTAGCGTATAGCTCCCGATCTTGCGCTCTAACAATAGACGCAGTAACGCGTTCTTGACTGCTGGGTTGGCCTTGCCGTACTCGTCGATCATGAGTATCACTGGCTTGTCATTGTGCACACCCAACTCCTCGTTGGTCAGGTACCGCACGAACCCACTGCCATCTTCTACCCGCATGATATCTGGGA
>ERZ651776.4450-NODE-4450-length-12928-cov-4.314061_pt1 | contig 12928 bp, 9 predicted proteins | sample MGYA00514761_ERZ651776 | MGnify/ENA metagenome assembly ERZ651776 | reverse complement strand
CCCCTCCCTTCCCTCCCCCCCCTCCTCCCCCAAGCTCAAGTCCCAGCGCCCTCGCGATGGGCTCCGTCCCCACGAACCCCTCCACCTCCCCCCTCCCCCTCCCGTCCACGCAGAGCACGTGCCCGACCTCCGACTGCAAATCCCCCGCGAGAAGCGCGTGGCTGAACACCACGGTCGGCACGTTCCCCCCGTCCGACTCCTCCTTCCTAACCCTCCCCATCCGAGCGCTCTCCATGCACCACCGAACGTGTCCCTCCGACTCCGACAGCCTGGTCCCGAACCCCCCCACGGGGTCCCGTACGAACGCGAGATACCGCAGGTTGTTGACCCCGTCGTTCGGGGGCGGGGGATCCACGTCGAGGACCACGCCCATCTTGTTCCGCTCCTCGAGGTCCCAGCGACGACGGTACGTGTCGAAGTAGTCCTCCTCGCCGATCGAACGGGCGCGGGACATCTTGGTCGACTTGGCCTTGGTCTTGCGCTGGGGTCGACGGCGGGGCTTGTCGTCCAACGACGGAGACAGATCGAGCGGGTCCAGCGGGTCCAGGAGATCAGACGAGTCCAACATGTCCAAGAGATCGTCGTCCACGTCATTGTCATCATTGTCGTCATCGATATCATCATCGTCATCGAGGTCGTCATCATCATCATCAACATCGATATCATCATCGTCATCAACACCACCATCACCATCCTCCCCAAAAATCCAACACACCCGGCACCGGCCCAACCTCGTCCTCCTCCTCCTCCTCCTCCTCCCCCTTTCCCCCCCTCCCCTCTTGCCACTCTTTCTCCCACTCCTCCATCCAATTTGATCCTCTTGTTGATGATATCATCTAGCAATGTATCAGCCTTCTTTCTCTTCGATCCGTCTTCGCCTTCTGGCGGCTCCTTGACGTTGTTTTCGACATCAAATCTATCGAATAACTCGGCTTGTTGCTCTTGGAAGGCCTGAAAACGTTTCCTGACCTCTTGTAACAGTTGCCGCTGGACGTCTTCAATTTGACTCAGTTTGAATAGGGGACGATGGGAATCTATCTTTTTCAAATGGTCAGCGACAGCGGCGTCGTAGGCGTCGGCCGCTTCCTTCTGCTGCTTCTCCAGGATGCTTTGTATCTGTAGCTGAGCGGGGGTGAAGTCCTTGGCTCTATTTCTGTAGTCGGCGAAAAGGTTTTCTCGCAGGATTTTAACCTGCTCGGAGGGACCGGAATTTAAATCAACGAAGAGGCCAACCTTTTGGCAGTAGCACCGGTATCCTACAACCAGCACTTGCTCTTGAAGAGCCGTGATACCGTCGAGGAACTCCTTGGAGCAGTTCTCCTTGCTAAAGGTGGAGTGGTTGGTGATGAGCTCGTTGGCCTTGCGGGCCGAGAAGATCTCGATCTGAATCAAGCTTGTGGGAGCGCTGATCAAATTCTGCACCTTCATGCCTTCCATAACGTCTATTGTTGCTCTGACGGCGTTCATAGTGTGGACCGCCTGGTGCTCCAGTCGAATGTCAGCAAGATCGTTCTGCTCATCTTCCCGGATAACCTCCCTGAGTTTATCAAGCAATGCTCCGTCGAGCTTATCGTCGTACTTCTCTTGGTCCACAGAATTTCCCGCTTTGAAAGCGTCATTCTCGTGCAGCAATATTCCCATGTGTATCGCATCCTCCAGGACGCTGATCTGGGGGAAAACAATGGGGACAGGCGGGGGAGGAGGCTTCGGATCCTTCGCTTCTTCCAGTTTCTTCTGCTGCAACTTCGTCTTTGCCAGCCCTGGGGTCGGAGTAGCTAACGCTGACATCTCACAGTGACCGATGTCAGTGACCCTCTATTTGTGAAAACTCTTTCTTCCGTAAAAAACAGTGGCTTCCCTGCTACCAGTGGCTTTCTCTGCAGTCAGATGTAAAGAAATGGATTTGGTCGGAAAATCGGGCGACGCAAGAGGTTGCCTCTCAATCAAAAACGTGTCGAGCGATGATCAGCTGTGCACGCGATCGAACAGACGAGAAAGAAGGGGGAGAGAAGCAGGGAAGGAGAAACTTTTTGACACGAGCTTTTCACAAGTATCGAAAGACGAAATCGAACACTTATGCACTCTGTGCGCGCCAATATGCGCGCAAGATCGCTAGAATGAGAAGAAACTCCCCAAAAAATGTGAGATAAGGAACGCCAAAATGTCTTCTTCAGATCGCCATCCACCGAATCCACCAAAATTGAAATCCCCCCCTACAAAGACTAACATGGCCGCAATGTCAATTTTAGAAGCTGTCGGTGTTGCAGGTAAGCATGCTTCCCCGATAAGTTCCTTTACGCTCTTGAAAAATTCCTCCAACCCTAATCATGACCAACTCCCAACCAAAATTCTCCGTGCTAACACCCCCCATGCAGCCGCTAGCATTTTTGGAATCTTTCTCCTTCAGTTCCTTTCGGAGCTTTGGAAGATCAAACACATCCCTAGTGCGATTCCTCTCCCCATAGTGGGGCACTTGTATCTTCCCAATGCTCCCCTGGTTATGAAATTCCTTGCGGGTATGAAGCGAAAGTACGGGCCAATATTTGCGTTCTGGAGCGGGAACGTCCCATTCGTGGTCGTATCAGACCCAAAATCAGTCCGCCAGATCCTCACCGATACGCGCACCTTTGTCAAGGGCTCTGATTACAGCAACAAGTTTGCCATTGTCTTTGGAGAAGGCCTTGTGACATCAAATGGCGACCGCCATAAGAAGGACAGGAGTTGCCTCGGCAAGTACTTCGTGCGCTCAGGCGTGGAGCGCTACCTTGGCTTTATGAATGCCCAGACGAAGAGTATGATCGAGGAGATCATCCGCCCTGCAATCAATCAGCCCCTGGATGTGCAAGAGTTCTTTCACGTGTTGGCGTTACGAGTCTTTGGGAAATTCTGCGCGGACCACGATTACTCAACGGACCCCCTGGCTGGATGGATCAATCATGAAGTCTCAGCAGGCTCCAATATCATCGGAGAGCACATTGTTCTCGGCCTACCAGTTTGGGACTTTATCCCTCGCATCAAACAGCTGAAGAAAAACGTCATCAAGATGCACGCCCACATCGAGGACATCATCCAGGAGCGTCTGGAGAAGCGCAAGGACCCCGAATACGCTGAACCGGAGGACTGTATGAAAGCCTGCCTCGACGAAAACCTACCGAGGAATGAGATCTATGAGCATTTCACCACCCTCCTCTCTGCAGGACACGATACGACCGCCTTTTTCGGCTGTTACATGGCCTATATGCTGGCGATGCACCCCGACAAGCAGCAGAAGGTAAAGGACGAGATCAAAGAAGTCATGGGGGATAGAGACGAGGTCACAAATGTTGACGTTAAGAAGCTGAAATACTTGACCAACTGCATGAAGGAGACTTTGAGGATGTACACGGTCATCCCCTTTGTCAACAGGACGACCACTACTGACGTGAAGTTGAGGGACGCCAATGTAATTTTGCCTAAAGGCACGACTGCCCTGGTCCCTCTCTGCATTATGAATAGGGATCGTAAAGTCTGGGAGAATCCTAACGAGTTCTGTCCCGAGAGGTTCGAGAACCTTGAGATCAGTGACAACAGTGCCAAGCACGGTTTCTTACCCTTCGGGTACGGGAGCCGAACTTGCATCGGCAACACGCTTGCTTTGGTGGAAGGGGCCGTCATGTTCACTCAACTGATGAGGAAGATCAGGTTCGAGACGGTTGAGGGTTTCAAGCCCAAGATCGCACCCGGGATTAGCCTCATTTCTAAGAATGGTATCAAGGTTAGGTGCGTTTGGGAGGAGGAGTGATCGTCGTCGGAGTGATCGTCGTCGGAGTGATCGTCGTCGGAGTGATCATCGTCTGAGTAATCGCTGTCAGCATGATTACGCAAGTACGAAATTCTCCCCCAAAGGAGTCATATCAATATATGGTATTACGAAAAACCGGGGGAGCATATAGAATTGTATAATGCTACAAATTTTTGCGAGGCTGTTTAGGACACAAAGTGTAGTAAAGTGTACTACTTTATAAGGTCTTTTTATATATGTTTCATCAAATTATTTCTATGTTGCTCCCTTCGTCACTTGTTGTGCTTGTAGTACTTTCTTCATCCTCATTTCCTAACCTCACAAATTTATCATATTCTCCACGCATTCGCACTGGCATGGATGCTTGCGAAGGCGTGTTTGCGAGTACTGCAGTCTCAATGCTCTCAATTCTGCTGGTTAGGGCAGAAAACAAATCACGAGCTGGTGACTGTTTTTTTACTGCCGAAGCCTTCAACGCACTGTCGGCAGCAATAGCGGCTCTGTTGTCCCTCCAATTGCTTCTCCTGCGCGACGGTGATGGCGTTATCGGGGATTTCATCCTCTCCGCGCAATCGGTCGTTGTTGAACCTCCGTCAATCCCTACGGCAACGTCTTCGTTGGTATCATTCGAGGTGTCGACATCCAGATTGTGGTTGACGACATCGCGGAAGCGCCCCATCCTCAGATGTGTTGGGAATTCCTCCTCCTCTTGGTCCTCCTCAACTTCATTTTCCAACACTTTGCCGACTCCCCCCTTCAGCGCTTTATCGTAACTATTATCCTGCTCTGGTTTACGTGGCGGCAAATAACCCCCCTGCTGATTCCCAGTTCCAAAATCATGAACCAGAGAACGAACTGAAGCATCGATTGTTTGCTCGCATTTTTCGATTGCCCTGCTTGCCTCCGCGTTCCCACTCGCCTCTAGAGCCGCCATTTTACTCTCATACATTAGAGTCGCGTTATTGAGCTCGTGCTTGTACTTTAGTCTGATCTCACTGAGCTTCTGCTGCAGCAAGTTTGAGGCTTCTGCCTTGACCTTATAGAAGGTCTCCCTCTCATCGTTCCATGGGTATTGGTTTTTTTGTTCCACCCTCAACTGTTTGAAGTCAATGCGAGCATTGTTATTTGAAGTGGGGAGTGGTCTTTCGGGGCCCGGGGCACTGCTGCTGCTCTTGGGGGACAATCTATTCAAGAAGATGTCCCTCGTCTTGCATACTCTCTGCTCACTGTGAAGGGGGATGATAAGAACGTCATCTTCTGAGTCAGAGTGATGATCACTCATGTAAATAGCAGAGAAAACAGTTATTTACGAACAACAAAATTGCATCAAGATGATCCATGAAAAATCCTCCGTTATAGATTTTGCATGAAGAATATAACCACCTTCCTTTTCAAGAATACCCTCTTCTTTTCACTCTTAAACCTGCCACTCACAGTCATGTCATTGACTCGTCATTAAAAGTTCATTTAAGCTACCTGCACCACACAAATTGACTCCATTTCTCTGCTTCCCTAACCTCACTCTCAACATACATACATCATGGGGAGCGGAGCCTCCCATGCCCACCACAGCAGCAATACTTCAGAAAAAGACCGCCTAGACTGGGTATCTCGCATTCCCTGTTTCCGATCCCTGTCCTCTGCTCATCTTCACCAACTCTCTGCAAAAATTTCAATTCTTTACTTTTCAAAGGATGACAAGATTATTGAACAAGGATCTACAGGCTCGCTCTTCGGCATTCTCGTTCAAGGGAGTGTTAGTATCTCCGCGATAGGCCCAAATGGTTCAGAGGTCTTTCTTTGCAAGCAAGAACCTGGATTTTATTTTGGAGAGGCTGCCATCATCGGCAATACAACCACAACTGCTACGATCACTGCCAACAGCCCTTGCACTGTGTTTGGGCTGAGATCCCGAGAATTACAACAACTAGCGATCAAATTGCCGGAGGTAAAAGATTCACTCTTAAATACGGTTTCTCATAGGCTCAAACAAAATTTATTGGCAATACCTTTTTTCAGCCAGCTGCAGCATCAACTTGAAAAGAAGAAGATGTTCAAGGTGCTGGGCGCGTTTGACCTACTTTCTACATTGTTTGAGGTAGATGCAGTAGACGCGAAACATACTATATTCCGGGAGGGTGACATTGGGGACAAGCTGTACATTATATGTGAGGGCTGTATACGAATTAGTTCCAAGGATAGGTGAGTTTGTGTATTATTCCAACCCTACTAATTGTACCTATTCCGCAAAAGCTAACGCCAACGCCAACGCCAACGCCAACGCCAACGCCAACGCCAACGCCAACGCCAACGCCAACGCTAACGATTCCTCTGTTTGGTGGCTACCCTAATTTTATCATCGCTAATAGTGACGGAAATGACTTTATGTTGAACATGCTGACGAAAAATGACGTATTTGGCGAGATTGCTTTATTGGAGCACACCAGAAGGACGGCAACTGCAAAAGCATTTGAACCCTCACTGCTCCTATCAATTACCAGGGAAAAATTTGATAAGCTGTCGGAGGTTTTCCCAGAATTTTGTGAAACTATGCAACCATTGTGTGCCCACCGGACGGCCAACACGCTAAAAACTGTCTCAGTCTTCAAGAAACTAACCGCCGAGAAGCGAGAGACACTGGGGGGACTATTGGAGTTTAAAACCTACAGCATGGGCGATACAATCGCAAAAGAACACGATTTCGATGCTACAATGTTTATACTTGTACATGGGAGTGTGCAGTGCACTTGCATAGACGAAGTTACTGGGTCCACAATTCTGTTGAGTGTGATTGAAGAAGGCTCTGTCATGGGTGAGATGGCCATGCTTGCTGGAACGAAGCGAACAGCAAGTTTAATTGCCCTGGAAAGCTGCCTCTGCCTATGCCTTGGCGCAGATAAATTCCGCAGGTTTTTGCCTCTTGCCCCAGAGATATTGGACGATTTGGTTGATGTGGCGCAGCGCAGGCGAAGGACGAGTGTTTCCCATAATGCGGAGAGGGCCATCACAATTCCTGCCATCGGGGAGGACACGAAGAATAAGCTCCACCTCTACTCTTTGATGCGACCAGAAGAAGACGATAATCATGACCTCACTGGCGAAAATGACGAAAGCGATGTCAGCAACAGCAACGTGAGCGAGAGGAATACCATCAGTAATGTCAAGGAATTGCAGGATGGGAACGAGGAAATTCGTATCGAGATCACGCAGAAAAAGCACCAGATCAAGGAACTTCGGGAGCGAATAATCCAGTTGGGAAGGGATATAGAGAAGGAGGGAGAAGAACGCGATTTTCACGACAAGCTCATGGAAACAGTGCAAACGATTTTCAAGAGAAAACACGACGATGCCTCTCTTGAGGCAATAGTGAAGTTAGAGAAGGAGAGGGAAGATCAGCACGAGCAGGTAATGCGCGCCAGGATGCAGAGGTAAGAGATAGAAGAGGAGACTATTATAACCTTGTTACTTTCATTCCTAACCCGCCCCACTCCCAGACGGAATTCATGGTCCCAGGCAACTGATCTGGAGCAGCACAAGCAAGATGTTGCAAAGGTGTTGACAGAGACTTTCAGGCAGAAGATTAAAGTGCCTTTCACGAATTCGCCTTCTTCAGCATCGCGAATCGTGAATACTTCACCCTCTTCACTCACACGCGATCACATTAGGACTCCGACTCCGCACATCAATATCAATATCGACGATTTTGACGAGATTACCAATCGTCACGATTCCCCAAGCTTGAAGTTGGGGAAGGAATTTTCCCACTTCTTCTCCGCTGCAAGCGAGGCCGCGGCCTCTCTCGCAGCTGGAGATATGTCGAGGCCACTAAGCAGGGGAAGCCGACCAACAAGCGTCGAGGGAAGGAGCCGGCGGTCGAGTAAGAGCAGCAGGCCTGGAAGCAGCAGCAAGGAGAGCTCAGCGCGAAATTCTTTCGATTAAGCCACGGCATAGATTAATATTAACCTAGAAATGGATACGACAAGCTTCGAAAAACTACAGAAATATAGTCTATCGCTATATCTACTACGCGTTATGCTTATATTTCCCCGCCTCCTCAATCTCCTTTTCCTCTTCCTTGAGGATGACTTCTAGCTGTTCGTCCATCGTTTTTTTGAGTATGTGTGCCCTGGCAATAAGTCCCTTGCGTTTGCTCTTTTGCAGTAAAAGTTCATTTTTCTGGTGCAATATCATGATATTCGGTGGGCACTGTTCCACAGGACAATCACTCAGATCTACCTTCGTGAGGAACTTTAGCTCTGCACAGCCTGGGGGGATCTCCTTCACATAGTTTCCTTTGAGTATGAGTGTATGGAGCGCATGTAAATCCCCTATTTGCCCCGGAATATTTTTCAACAAATTGTTCTGTAAGCGGAGTTCTTGCAAGGCGGGCAAGTCAAACACACCCATAGGCAGCTCCGCCACCTTATTCCAACCAACATCCAGCTTTCTTAAATTTGAAAGAGCGCTCAAGTTTTCTGGTAGGTATGTGATCTCATTCTGTGAAAGATTCAGTTCCTCGAGCGAGTTTAGTGCTGTGCAGAACTCGCTGGGAAACATGGTGAGCTTATTAGAGCGGAGATTGAGGATGCGAAGGTCAGACAGTGTTTTTACTTCAAACGGAATGAATGCTAAGTTCAGCCCTCCAAGGTTTATTCGAATCCCTCCAAATTTGCTGTGGCACTGGGCCACAGCATCAATGATTTCCTGCGTTGGCTCAAGGAGTCCATGGAGAATATCAGACACTTCCTCTTCTTCCTTGGCCTCCTGGTCAGCGTCAAGGAATGAGTTGATCGACAGGAGTTCGGGCATAGTCGCTCACAAATATAGCTCGGTACGTTATTACCCTTCAACTATGCAGTAGCAGTAGTGGCAAGGCAGCAAAAATTTCGTTTAAAATGTAGAGCCCACACCCAGTAAAAATATGAAAATAAAACGAAGAAGAAGTTACAAAAGCACTCCATGGTAATCACTCTCTCTGTTCAATTGTAAATTTTAACAACAAAATTGTCATCCCTTCCCCGCTCTTGTAATATTTGAAAGCTCATATTCATTTCTAGAATGTCCTCAACGACTTCTCCCCTCAATCTCTCTGTTGGAAAGCAAGGATATTCTCCCAACATTGACACAGCAAATAACACAGTTCATCAACACTCTACAAATCTCGGTGCTCTAGGAGCAGCGGCCAAAAGGTGAGCCTTTACCAAAGTGTAATAAAACATGTTTTGAGATCCTTGTAATTTGGTCCATGCATTTTAGCAAGTTAAGAACACCGGCGCAGTCAAAAATTGCTTCGTTTTATTACTATTTTAGTGTTTCACTAACAGTTTCATTTTCTGTCGGCAGTCGGCAAACTGGGGTGGGCCCTTCTTCAAAAAAATCATTAATTCTTGGTGTGAGCGGGAAGGCGAGAGGAATGGTCGCTGAGGGCATTACAATGTCTGCCGATCACCAGCAAAAGATCGAAGCTCACAAGGAGAGGAGGAGAAGAGAGATGGAGACGGAAGATCAAGAGACAGCAGGAAAAGAAGCTGCAGAAGCAACAATAACAGGAACAGGGACAGAAGATATTCCGCAACGAACCCAGCAGAAACAACACGCTTCTAAGAAAACAATTCTTCTTGGTGTGAATGCCAAAGGACGGGGTCTCGTGGAACAGGATTCATCGCAGTCATCAGCCCACGCACAGGCGGTGGCGAATCATAAAAAAATACTTGCCGTGGGTAGCCTCGAAGAGGAGGTTCAGAACTTGAGGGAACTGCTCTTAGAAAAGGACAAGAGAATCGCCGAGCTAGAGGAGGAGAACAAGAGGCTGAAGGAGGGTGGGGGGGTAAGCAAGGAGAATGCAACGGGTGTGCCGGTTCCTACTAAGCCCAAGGCAGGGTCGCCCAAAAAGTCTTCGCCAAGTCCGAGAGAGGAGAATATGAATAAGTATTTACCTTAAGGAAAAAGCGGACAAAATTTTTGCACAAAAAAGAAGAGAAGGGTAGCAAAAATTTTACATTTACTGCTTGGGAGGGGGGGAGGGGGGGGAGATAGAGAACTAGCTAAAATTCTCGACTAAAGTCATTTGTCCCCTTTCTGGCGCCGACATCTTAAATAGCTTCAACTTACTATGAGGCTTCAGGCTACTGAGATCTTGCGGGGTAATATAGATGAATTGGCGGTGCTCGAGCGCGAGAGATGTCGACACGAGGGTGTCGAGGGCGATCTTTCGGGCGACACTGTCAAGGAAGACATCAAACTCATCGAATACGCGGAATGGCGTCTCCAAATTCTCACCCAAGGCCAGCAAGAGAGCGATGGTAGTGAAGCTCCTCTCCCCACCGCTCAGCGCCTTTACATCTTTTGTCTGGCTCATCTCGTCCTTGTTGTCCTTCTGAACGATCAGATTCAGGGACTTGTTCTCCGTGTCAAAGTTGATTTGCCCGCTGCTACCCTTCTTATTAAGCATCTCGTCGAAAGTGTTATTCGTAAGCTTCATGATGTGCTTTCTGAAATACTTGAACCTCTTCCTCCTCATCCTCACATCGGTTTGCAGCGCCTCTTTATTTCTCTGGAGCGTTTCAAGACTACGCGTCTTCTTCGCCAACTTCTTTGTAGCGTCCTGCAATTTTTTGTGGATAACCAACGCATCGTCTTCGCTGAGCTGGCGCTTCTTCCTCTCCTTCTCCAGGTTCGCCTCTGCGATTTTGATCTGCTCGCCGAAGTACTGCGAGTTCTTTTTGGATCGCTCAGGCCGAATATGATCTAGGTCGACCGTGTCAAAGTCGATTTCTTCATCTGGGTTTTCGTTCTCGTCGTTCTCCTCCCTCGCCTTCTTCGCTTCAAGCTCATTCTGGTAGACACGCAAACGGGCCTTCCGGTCCGCTTTTAGGTACCTGTCTCTTAAGATGTTCACCTCCTCTTCGACCTTTTCCTTGTCCTCCGTCGCAGCCTCAAGCTTCCGCTGCAATTTGTCTTTGTTCGCTTCCGTTGCCGCCTTCCGCTTCTCGAGGGCCTCCACTTCCTTCTCCGCTGCGTCAAGCTCTTCAAGGACCTTCCTGTTTCGCGCCTCTTCCTCCTCAAGTTTTCTCTCGAGCTCCGCGACTTCGGGAGACAATTCCTCGATTTCAGTCTCGACGTCACGGATCTTGCTTTGGCAATCGGCTACATTCTTTTCGTGATCCTTGATGTCCTCCTCCATCTCGGTCGTGTCGAGCTCTAGGTCGTCGAGCTGGATCGCCTCCTCCTTTAGATCACGAAGTTCTCTGCCCAGATCCTCCTGTCTTCGCGTGTTCTCCTTCGCCTTCTTGGTCATGGTGTTCCATAATCTCTTTAGTCGTATGTTATTTTCCTTTTCGGCAGCCAATTTCTGCTCGATTTCATCGAGCTCCTCCTGAACCATGGCGATCTGTTGTCTAAACATGGCCTTGGCCTGTTTCTGATCAGTGCCGAGCACCAACTTTGGCGATAACTCGTTACTCACGATGCTGATGTTTCCCCTGTAAGTCTGCCAAAAGTCCCCGTTGGGACCAAAGTACACTTGCTTCATCTGATCGCCCTTGATACTGTATTTGCCGTTGCGATCAATGAGTAAATGTTGCTCCGAGACAACCTTGTTTTTGGCGAGAGCCTTGACATCTCCCTGCGCTTGGTCGACGATGAAATTGAATACGAGGTCGTCCTCAATGTCGAGAACGGACACGATGCTCTCAATGTCGGAAGTATTCACAGGCAAGTTCGGCGGTCGGTATCGCTGGTGTACGCTCTGCTGGTAGACTCGACATTCGTTTGGTCTGCAATTGACGGCTTCTCTAATCTTACTGAGAGTGGTCGTGTCCTCCTTTCGCTCGCAGATGAAGGCGCCAAGTATACTTGGGGTTAGCGCCACTTCAGCCAGTTTTGCCCAATTAGCCTTGGACGGTTTTACCTTGAGATGGATACCGACGGGGCCGATAATCCTGCCCTTGAATGTGCCGGGTTTTGCACTCTGAATTTTAGCTGCTAGTCTCGGTGTGTTGGGGCTGAACATGGCTAACCTTGCGTTATCGTCCTTCCCTTCCAGAGCTTTCATTTGCTGCTGGATCTGCCTCATTCTCTTGACGCACTCACTCTTATTTCCCTCAATAGGCTCCAACTTTGCCTTGCTATCATCGTATTCTTCACACACCTTGGGCAGCTCGGCGTCGCCATTCCTCAGCTCAACCTCGATTCTGGTGAGCTCTGCCTCCGCTTTCTGCTGCTTCGTCACGAGGGCATTAATATTCTTGTCTTTCATACCAATTTTCTGAGCCTGCTCAGCACGCGCGTCGTCAAGACGTTTCCGGGCGGATTTCGAAGATTTTTTCGCGGAACTCAACTCCCGTGCGACAGCCTCTTTCTTACGTTCGAGCGATTTCATGGGCTTCTTCTTCAGCTTGTGTTCCTCCGCCAGCTCGTTCTTTCGCGCCGTGGCCTCCTTAGCCTCCTCAGTGAGACGCTTGAGGGTCGCGTTGTACTCTTCAGCCGACTGCTCTCCTTCCTCAGGCCTGGCACTGGCGTCTTCGAGCTTCTTCTGCTGCTTGGCGACTTGGGCGATTTTCGAGTCAAGAGTCTCCTTCAGGTTTTCGTAATTGTCCTCATACTCGCGCACGCCGGCCCAGAGGCGGCTGATGTTCAGTTCTGTAAGCTTGTTCTCATACCGTTTTAGCGCCTGACACTCGTCCCACTGCTTCTGCAGTTCTTTGACCTCATCACCCTCCCCCTTTAGCGTCCTTTCGACTGCTCTTTCTTGCTCCTCCATCTCCCCGATCGACATCATGATGCCGTTGTAGCTGTTGTCCAATCGCTCCAACTCCGTCGCCTTACAGAAGAATTCCCACTTATCTTCGTCCTTGCCCTTGAGGAACTTTTTCGACTGTTCTTGGTCTAGAACTGCCACTGGATTCTCCACCTGAATGTTGAAAAGATCCAGCATTACCTCGATGTCCTTCCTGTCCCTCGACTTGCACACATTCTCAGAATTCAGCAGGCGGAAACCACCCGCTCCCTGCCGGTCGATGATACGTTCAATAGTTATGAAATCGCCGTAGATGTCGTGCTTGTACGCGTCGCTTCCGCGGTTCAGCAGCTTCACCTGCACTTTCGCGTGCGTCGCAGTGCTGGAGAAAGGTGAGTTGGGGGGGGGGG
>ERZ651776.4448-NODE-4448-length-12932-cov-16.921042_pt1 | contig 12932 bp, 11 predicted proteins | sample MGYA00514761_ERZ651776 | MGnify/ENA metagenome assembly ERZ651776 | reverse complement strand
TCTGCATGTTGTCCATCTTGTTGATTGTAAGAGGTTCGGTAGAGTTCCACTTTGCTCCTGCGTGATCAGTCGGAACGGACAGAAGTTCGCGGACATTTTCAAGCAGTTTGAGGGCAGCCGCCTTGGACGCCGCATTTGAGTCCGACAGCTCCGGCACCATCGCATCCATTAAAGCCGGATAGCGTCAAAGCCGCCGCCGCTGCCGCCAAATGTAGCAAATCCACGACGATCTGTTGGGCTTCGGGGGCGTCAAGGGCTCGAATTATTGGTTCGCGGCTCGATGCGGTGGTCTCCCTGACCGAACGGTTCGCCAATAGGGTGCTGGGGCCTGTGAGAGTATGCGCAGCGCTTCGGCCTGGTGTTGATGTAGCTTCCTTCCGTTTTCCACCCAGTCTCTCTGGTGACGACAGGGAACTGCGGACAGGAGTACTCCCACCGCCTCCTCCCCCCCATCCCGCGTCCCCTCCCACGTCCCCTCCCGCTTCCCCTCCCGCGTCCCCTCCTCCCCCCCATCCCACCCAACCCTGTCGGAGAGAATGACGCGAGAGTCTTGGCGGATTGCGCACGGAAGGCGAGGATGGCGGAGGAGGCGAGAGGTAGAGAGGTACCAACACAACCGGAACTGGGTTCCAGATGCGAGAGAAAGTTTGTTTGCGGTGGTAGTGTTGCTCATTGCAGGGGGGGAGGGGGAGAACCGGGAGTTCCTCGAAAGAAAAGAGCGTCGACAATTATTGCTTTGATGAGGAGAGATGTTGAGGATTAAATGGCGTGATTGCGGGCGTTGAGAAAGGATAGGAACCCAAAAATGCGATTTTTAATGGGGTTTGTGCAGCTAGCTGTGAGGAAGTGAGTAGCAGCTTCTTGTCGATTCAAAAATCGCGTCGAGACAACCGGAGGAGAGGACATGGGTAATCTGAAGAGACCTAAAAAGCGTGCTGCCCAACCAGGTTTGACGAGCATGACGACCGCGATGTCTATATCAGCGACTAAGGCCTCAATCACCGATACAGGCGTGCCCGGGTTGAGGACGAGGACGACACCGGCAGCAATGTTTATGTTTGAGCTGACTAATTTAGAACTATTCTAAAGTAAACTATTTATGTGCTTATGTGTTTATGTGATTATTCTCATTAACGGCTTTGCCCCTCGCTCTGCCTCTCGCTCTGCCCCTCGCTTTGCCCCTTTCACCCCTCTGACACTCCCGATTACAATACACTGCCAGTCCACACCGCCTGCATTTCTGCAGCTTGGTGGGAAGGGTCTCTTCACCGCGATCGCAGTACCAACACAAGCGGGACTGGGTTTCAGATGCGAGAGAAAGACTGCCGATTTTTGGAGTTACAATTCGGGGGCTCAGCCCATGTCAGATTTATCTCGTGAACGAGATTCGAACTTGCCTGTTGAGAGTTATGGCACTTGAATTAATTGGAGAGGGTGCGGAGTATTTCTTCGATGTCATCGGGTCCTAGAGACACTAATGCCATGTTAAACTTTCAATCGGTGTTTTCTAGGCCTTCCCAGATCTGGGTTTTTCGGTCCCGAGAGTTAGGCCTGATTTTCTGGCAAAAAATCAGGCCATCGGGCCTTTTGCCTGATTTCGGGCCAAAAACTGGAAGTTAGTTGCTGAGAGAGCTCCAGCCCAGCAAAAGGATAAATCGGGACAGAAAACCTTTTTATTCGCGATTCGGCGTCAAAAGTATTGTAGTTTGCCGATACCCGTGTTTTTTGGCCAAAAACCCATATTTACCATCGGTATTACCCTCTCCCGCCCTCTAACGATTTCGAAGAATTCCAGCAGCAAAACAGTGCAACACACAAAGCTATGTCCTACCTCATAGCCATGGTCGCCGGCTACACGAGGGCCCTAACAGAGACAGCAAAGCAGGACGGAGGGATAGCCAGGTATCTGCAGTACCTCAAGAGCAGCCTTGCCAGTGAGACAGTAGCTGCATTCTTAGCCAGTCAAGAGATGGAAAAGTTAACAAACGGACTTGCTACAGAGCTCAAACGACGTTTGGCCCACCCAGCTTATATTGAACAATTGGAAAAGGATAAATTTAACGACCTTGAAAAAAGGGTGAATAGACAAGGCGTGTCGGATATAAGGGGTTTTGTACATGATGGGGGGGCTATTCCCATTTTGCTAGCTACTGCCATATTCGACAGGAACGGATTGGCCGAGCTTTCGACCTCAACAGGAGGAGAATGGGGCAAGACCGAGGAGAAAACGGAACGGACTAAAAATATGAAGTTGAAGGAGGGGAGGGACGATAATTACAATGGTAAAATGCTGAGACGATACTATGCGGCCTTGGAGAAGGCCGTCGAGGCAAAGAAGGCCGTCGAGGCGGTCAGCGGAGGGAGCGGTGAGGAGGGGGGCGAGGCGGTAGATGTTGGGGACGAGGTGGGGGGGAACAAAAAAAATAAAACGTTGGTCTGGTACGATTTAATTGGGTTGGAACTCCAAAAAGATATAGGAATGAACTATTTCAACGCGCTTGCTCCTGAAGGTGGGGGGGGGGGGTTGGATTGTTCGATGTTGAGGTGGGGGAACCTAGGGTCAACGTGGTCAACGAGGCGGTAACGCCCCCAGAGCAACTTTTTTCAGCAGCAGCTTTAGAAGCATTAGGTACGACTTGGTCCAAACTTCACAGTTTTTCTGCTAGGGCCAGTTATGCTGAGGTCCCATATACCGGTATTTTTCCCTCCCACAGTGGGACCCCAAGCCCGTTACAAATGGTGGGATTATGGGGAGGGCTCACGGAGCCGGACCTAGTCAAGCTCAAGAATGGAGCAATGGTTGTTAGACAGGAGGTCGATGCACCTCGGTACGCATCATGGGTCGGAGAATATCTCAAGGCCATCATGGCATCGGCCAAGGCATGTGGGGACAGGTACTGGGCCTCTCTTGGGGGATTGATAGCTACGCTCGACAAGGAAAAAAATACTTGGGATAAGTATGCCAAGGTTCTTGGCCAATTTTTAGCGTTGGAGGCTAGCGAAGGTAACAAGTGGATCAGGCAACTTCCAACGGAATTTCCAAGGGTTGGGGAGGGTGGACAGGTGAGCGAGGTGTGGGTGGGGATGGACTTTAGTATAGGGGAATGTTGTCAATGGTTCCTAATCCTCCCGTCGCTCGCCGATTGTGCACTGCAGGCGGTTGGGTGGTTATTCCTAATTGACTCTTGGCTCCTTGAACTCACGTCATCTGAGGAGAAGGGTGGGGAGAGGAGGTTGAAGCACTTCCTCCAGTGCAAAGCCTGTGAGTGGGTCAGCGCACGAGGAGGAGGAGAGGGGGAATTGGTCGAGAAGACGAACCTCGCAAGTATCCTGACTGCTATTTCAGCAATCGCTCTGTTCGCCAAGTTCGCCTGGGCGTCTGAGCATTATGAGAAACTTAATTCACTCATGGCCGGGACACTTGATCTGGAGAGAGACCTGCAGGGTCATGCGGACCAGATGAGGTGGGGCGGGAAGATGGATGCGGGGCCGATGGGGAACTTGTTTGCAATCAGGAGGAAACTTGACCAGTTTAGTCACCTCGTTGTTGGTCATAAGCTATTCAGGGATAAAACAGCGGATGGCATTGCGTTTTGGATCACGGGCACAAACCAGTATATTTCGACCAAAGGCCTTACACTTGTAGTGAATGCAGTGGGAGAGCAGATTGTCAAGGGGATTGGAGACCTCTTTGGCTGCATTGGCCCTGGAGTACCGGCCTTACTACTGGGGGATGGAGCCGTCGATATAGACGACTCTGACAGCAGGATTGGTGCTTCAGCCACGATTAGGTGGTGGGTGGAGGGGGAGGGGGAGGGGGAGGGGAGTGGGGGTGTTTACTCCATGTCTTTCATGGAGAAGAAGCTCGAGGAGTATTTGAAGGCCATGACGGTTGAGGACGCTAAGAAATGGCTGAGAGGCTACCTCATACTACTCACGAGAGTCAACGCCTTTGTGCTCTTCTTTGCAGAGACCAGGGGAGCCCAGCTGCAGGTCACGGAGCTCGAGGATGGGGCAGATGGAGTGAGAGGGAGTCGCTTTTGGAACCATACCAAGAGCGACTGTGGGTGTGCTTGTGTGGGGGGGGTAGCGACGATGAAGATTAAAGGGAAAATGTAAGTGGTTGGGGGGGGAGGAGGGGAATGTTGAAGGGGTGGGGATAATTTGCTAACCGTCTCGTCGTCTGTCGCATTGTCGCATTATTCACAGTTTACAGCAGAATCTTGCTGTTTACCACCCTACAACTGTTGTCGCCCTCACCTTCCTGCAGGTTCTGAGAAAGGCCACCTTGAGAGGGTTGGCAGGAAAGAAACTACGTGAGATGCAGGGGGGGGCGCTCGCCAAGTTTTTGTTTGTTACGAGGAACGGGAAAAACTCTAAGGATTCTGGGGCTACAATTTTTAAGGAAGTAGTACAGGAGGCTTGCCACAAGGTCAATGAGGACACGGGAAAATTTGTCCAGGTGAGTGGGGGGGAGAGGGGCTCGTCGGGGGGAGAGGGGCTCGTCATCATAGTCGTCCCACTAACCCCCTCAAAGCCGTTCACAATCAACACCCACAGACACTTATATAACTACATATTGAGAGTTGAGATGGCGAAAAGAGCCAAGGAGAGGGGGGAGGACCAGCAGGCGGACGAGGAGAGGGAAAACGCAGAGCAGGGGATCGCCGGCCACAGTGACGGCATGGGAGCGCGTTACGCGGACACGTGGGGGTATTCCAACTCCACCTTTCCCTGCTACGGTGACAAGGAGGTGCTTGACCTTTTTGATCTCTGCAAGAGAATATTGCTTCTTTGATGAATTGTTATACGAGAGGAGTATTCTGGCGAAGGATGGAGCGTAAGCGAAGGGGAGCGTCAATCGTCAATCGTGAGGCGTCCCGCGAGTCCAAACCCTAAAACTACAGATAGACAACGACGAATAACCTTTTTTTTCGCCTCGGGGTTATCAACTACCATGGATGACGATAATACGATCGTATTGGGCATAGTTCGAGGCGTAATCTTCCTGGATTTTTTTTGGCAGATTTTGGCTAAAAACTATCTGAGGATTATATTTATTTAATTTTGTTTCGCTACTGACGAAGCAAACAAATTATTTGAGCTCACCGAAGGTTATATTCGGTTTAAGTGTTATCTGGTGGACATCTCGAGTGCTCATCTCGGACCACAAAATACTCCTCAAAAAAACCATTCTCTAACGACAGTGTCTCTCTAAATTAGATAGATATTGTCGTAGTACACCGCCCGCCCTTGACGGACAATATACTCCTCCTCCTCCTCCTCTTCCTCCTCCTCCTCCGATAGATGGAGTTAGACATATCGAATGATGCTGAGATTGAAAGGCTTGGGGCGAATGCGACAGCTCAGTACGCTTTGATCTTTTGGAAGCGTCTCTCGGCTGCTGCTAGATTGGATATGCACGATTTGGATCCTATTTGGGAAGATTCGAATTTAGATTTGGCTCCACACACACAAACAGAGGTAGATTTGGTTGTGGATGGGAGTGGCTACGAACCCCCCCCCAAAATGGGCTCATATTTACACACTGCATCTCTGGTGCTGTCGGAGAGTGCGGAGAGCGATGACCGTCTGTACGCGCGTTTCAAGAGTAACTTTTCCTTCTTCCCGATAGCGGACCTGACGCCTCCCAAGAATTCATCTCTAAATACTGAGAGGTGGCGTTCTTTACTGACTGCTTGCCATGGGATAGTGGAGGATTACAGTTTCTTGACGCTGCTTCGCGGTAACGTCTTGTCTCCCTTTTACATGACTGAGTCGGAGAGTATAACTGACTTGGTTGTTGTACCTCGTGCACAGTTTCTCTTCATAGAGATAGCCCGTTGCCGTGAAAGGCACTACGGTGCAAGGTTCCGAAGGATGCTGAGAGTTTTTGAGCTGAAGACTTTTTCCGACTTGATAGAGGCGTCCCTCCGGAGCATCAATGGAATCGATGATGTCGACTCGGACTCGTACTCTGATGAAGCCAAAAAGCTCGATTCGATACTGAATGATTTGAAGAAACAGTACCCTCTCCCTCACAAGTCTGCCCTGGCAGTTTCTGGTTTGGGGCGGGTCATCAAGAAGGCAGCTTCAAAATCGTCCGTTGCGCTCGAAATTATGGAGTGCTGGCGCTGTGGCTTGAATTTGTCCAACTTGGTGTCGAATCCTGCAACGCACAGCGCCACAATAATCGAGGCAGCCAAATTTTCCATCAGTTACATCATGAGGCAAAACACAACCCAGCTGTCCTCCTCCTCCTCCTCCTCCTCCAACGTTTCCACCAAACCTCGCGCACTTGACATTGTTGGTAAAACGATGAATCAGGTTTCTAAAATATTTCACGAGAATGGTGTGGTTTACTGTTCTGCTCCGCTATTTTCTCCCGAGGAGATTCGAGCCTTCTCGGACAATGCTCGGGTCGGTTTGGAGTCTTTGATCGAAGAGCACCTCACGCCGCGGAACCTCACCCTGGAAGACGAGTTCGATTTCGACGAGGTGCGGCACCGCCCCGGAAATCGTCTGGACAACCGTTACAAGATTGACGTCAGTGTGGCTCTAAAAAATGAGAAAGTCAGGGACATTCTGGATTCCATATTCGGTGTCTCAGAGGGTGGTAGCTATAAGTTGCTCTATTCCGGCATTGTCCACGCTTTTGGCAACAACGACGACAAGGCCAACGATAACGATAACGACAAGGGCAAGGACAAGGACAACGACAACAAAACGAACACGCCGCAGGTGTGGCACCGCGACGGTCCGTCCCTCTTTGATTCTGACAAATATAGTAACCATCATCACCCGACCCACTGCCTGAACATATTTATCCCCCTGACGGACATTACGAACGAAAACGGCGCCACCGAATTTGTGCCGACGACACACGTGGACAGGAACTTTACCTCGCTGGCTCCGGACGTGATAAAACTAGCCGAGAAGGACGAGTTCAGTCTTCATTCAACCGCCGTGAAGCCGAATTTGTCCGCGGGGGGACTGGTTGTCTTTGACATCCGGACGATGCATCGTGGCGGGTGTAATTTTGGGAGTAAGGATCGGGACGTGCTGTATATGACATTTGCGTTCGACTGGTGGGTGGATAAGTTCATGTTCAAGGGAAACTCCCTTTTGGACAACCATCCGAACGGCAGCCAGAACAAGGTTGCAGTGAGCACATCTCGGGCATTTTTGACTCAGTTGAGACGTGTCTGTGGGATATCGTTTAACGACGACGACGACGACAAAAGCAATAACAGCTACGGTCACCCGCACTATACAAAACGTTTTGATTTACTCATAGAAGACGACCTAATTTCGACTGATCCTACGACGAAAAACAGGGGCATGCAAAATTCGGCTGCTGTAATGAAATTCTTCTGTTCGTTAACTACTACTGAACAGACTGATATTATCGCCAACTTCGTTTCCATCTGGCGGGACACTGACGCCAACACTATCAACGAAAGAAAGATGCGCATTCTCTCCCGCCAATCAGCCAACCAGACCTCAACCTCTGACGAGGACGACTTTGGCTCTATATTGGACGATCTATCTGACGTCGACCTACTGTACAAGTTTGCCTGTGAACTCTCGAAACCAATCATGCAAAGTCTCGGGTTTTCAGAGGACTCGGAAGGATTTTTGGTGATGCTGGCCCTACTGAAGGCGGCCAAGACAAAGGCACAAACCGATTTAAGCGAGTGCCTATCGAACTACTGGTTCATTGGACCAAGCCGGGTTTCATGGATGAAAAAATCTGCCACCAAAGAGAATGTCATTGTCGTTTTTTCCTCTCTCGGCAGCGGGGTGGCCAGGCCCGAATGGGGAGGAACGCTCCGTAAAATCGGAGTCATGGACACTGAGGGCTACATGAGCATGAACGAAGAATTCAAAAACGTCTCCGTCTTGAGCGTGCTCGATCCGGCTTTTAGTTGGTACAACCAGGACCCGACTGGGGAGTGGCGGGGAGGTGAATACTACGAAAAGTTAATTACCGGGGAACTCGCCGGGTACAAGAAAGTTATGGTGATGGGCGACTCCATGGGAGGGGCTGGCGCACTCCGTTTTTGCCACCTCGCCGATGCTTGCTTGGTATTCACTCCCCAGATTGACCTGCGCGGCTACAGCGCCGTGAAGAGGCTTGATTTTGGGGAGCATGTAAAGGTGAAATTCATGGAGAAAATTGTAGAAAATGTTAGGAAAAAGGGTTCGGCCATCGAAATTCATTATGGAGAATTTTGCGACGTAGATTCGAAGCAGGTTGGTTTGCTGGGGACAGATGGTGATGGTGATGGTGATGGTGATGGTGAGGGTGAGCACAAGGTCGTCAAATGGGATTTTGACGATCACATTCTCTCGGTAGAGCTCAAGAAAAGGGGTGTACTCATGGATGTTGTGGGAACCTTCATCGAGACCTGGAATGGTAATAAAGAGAAGCAGAAGTGGAAGGAGTGATGATCGATGATCGATGATCAGAGGATCGATGATCGTGTTTGGTTCGGTTTGATTGAATATATTGACGATAACATTGTAAAATTGATATATGTTTTCCCCTCCCCTCCCCTCCCATCGTTCAAGATTGGTTTTGTTTCATTTGGTTTGCTCCTGGCAATTTTTGCATAATAACGGAGAGAACAGCAGCAGAATGGGAATGAAAAGTATTCCTGTACAAACCCCGGTGTCGTTATTACTAAAAACACACCACTCAAAAAATCAATTACTTGCTCTTATTCATGAACTGAACCATGTAATCACGTACAACTTGGATGGCTTCAATTGGCTGGTGGTTGTACATTGTCACCCTAATGACGTCATGTCCAAGGCCGAGGGGATGGCTCCGAATGTCAAGCCATCCAAGGTCGTCGTTAGACTCGCGCAGGAACTCTTCAACAAGGGCAACGTCGGCATCCTCTGTGCCTGTCCTAATGGTAAACACCACCTGCATGCGGGATCGGAACTTTGCATCTGTGACAAACGTGTTGTAGAAACCACCAGAAGAATCAATGCAGTCGTACAAGAGATTGGAGCGCTCGAGAGCGAGCTTCTCAAAGTGAGGGATGCCACCTTTCTCGATCATCCACTCGCACACCATGGCGCCAAGCCAAACGGCACTGAGAACTGCGAGCATAGCGATCCATCACGTTAGTCACATGAATAAATATAAAATATAAATATAAATTCTGGGACTACGGCGACTGGTTCAAGCTGGAGGAGGCCCAAAACAACACTCCCTCACGACGCTTGCATTTTTTTAACTTTACCTGGAACGTTGTATATCTTGTTGGGCGCCTCCTGGAACTTGACCCAGTTGCACATTGTGGGGATTGCGCGCATCTGGTTCTTCCGACTAATGAGATCCTTGCGAATGATTGCGTAGCAAATTCCTGAGCTAGAAAAGTTTTTGTGGCTGGCACAGTAAATGATGTCATGTTTGGCAATATCCATTGCGAAGGAGCCGAGGTTAGCCGACGCGTCGCAGACAATGGGCATATCAGTCGGGATAGCATCAAATTCAAAGTCACGGATTTCGAGGCCTTGGCGTGTGTCAGCGCTAGTGTAGTGAAAGTAAGCACCGTCATTGTCGATATTCCAATCGGCGGCGGGAGGAATGGAGAAGTAAAGCCCTGAAGGGTCCTTCGCCACCTCGTTAATCTCGCCGAAAAGCTTCGCCTCGTTCCGAGCCTTTTCACTCCAGTGACCTGACATCAAGTAGTTGGCACACTTCCCCTCGTTCTCGCCCCCCATCAAGTTGAGGGGAACGGCAGCAAACTGAAGAGTGGCACCTCCGTTAAAGAAGTGCACCTCATGGGTGTCTGGAATGTTCAACAGCTTGCGGAAGCTATTCTCAGCACGCTCCATGATGCGGTGGAACGGCTGGGTACGGTATCCCATCTCGCACACACTCGTGCCGGAGCTGTCAGTGTTCACGAATTCCTTCGCAGCCCTCTCCAAAACCTCCCGAGGCAGCGCAGCCTGGCCGGCGCAAAGGTTGATGGCGCGCTTCTCTCCATCAGGGCCAACAGTGTGGCTCATGGGGTTCGTGTTCAGCTGAGCAAAGAGTTTCTTCGTCCCTGGGGGACATGATGATGAGGTAGTGAGAGAGAGTGAGGAGGAGGAGGAGGAGGAATTTGTGGAAGTAGGAATAGTTTGTGATACCTGATATCAAGGAAGCGAACCAATGCGACATACACATCATGGTGGGTATTTATGGGATTGTGATATCTTGGAAGCGAACCTATGCGACATAGACATCATGGCATTTTATGGGATTCAACTTTCCATGACAGAAACAAATACTTTCCCCCTGAAGATCACAACACAGGACAAACATTCTCAACCAACTAAACTCACCAGCGACGTGTGATGGAGCATTGGCACCGTGCAGATCTGACATTGCTTAAAATCTGTTAAATAGGTCCTGTTTTTTCTTTGATTCTAAAAATATCCCTAGGGGTCAGAATGGATGGGAATATGGGAATCTTCCGTTTTTGGGTTTTCATAGGGAGGACCCAGCCCCAGCCCCCCAGCCCGGTGCAGTTCAGAAAAATCACAACCCCAGTCATAATTAAAGAAAAACGAACTCGCTGTAGAAAAGATTTCGCCCTTTAGCATCTTTAGACAGATAACAAGCACCCAACTTTTACATTAAAACAAAATCATCTCCAACAGCCTGGCCAGCCATGGCAGATGAGGATCCGACAACATCCAAAACAACTCTCAACAGTAATAAAGACGAAGATGATGACGACGATATCACGAGTCCAACTCGACCCACTCCCTCCGGATCGATTTCAGCCTCCCCACGTCTCTCTCTGACTGGTCAAGAAAATGTCCAGATTGCTCGGCGAATGTCTCAACTTCGGGAGCAATTAAGCACCGCTAAGGATGATGCAGAGGCATACATAACCAAAGATATAGAGGACCAGGTCAGCAAACAATCGGGTCCTTGGTATACAAAACTGAGCAAAATGTTCGAGCAGACAACCAAAGCTGACTTGGAGAAGAAGAAGGAGGAGTTGAATGTACAGTTTGAGGAAATCTATCAGAATGACCTCCTCAAAATCAAGGCCGAGCACGAGAAGACACTCTCAGCACTTACATCCCAAGTTATTGACGACTTTGCTAAGGAGAAACTAAAGATAGAAAAGATGCAGGTGGTCAAGGTGGAGGATTGGCTCAAGAAGTTTCTTGATGAACAATCCGCAAACATAAAGAATGCGATTACCGAGAGGACGGACAAGAAGCAGGAGTACCAGTCTGCAATTGAGGCGGCAAGCAGAGATTTGAAAAAGGTCCTGGAGGATCACCTCGAGACGACTGTATCAATGATCAAGTCTGACGACGGTGTTATGAGGACCAATTTTACTAAATTGAAGGATCACCTCGACCAGATTTCGGTAAATTACTTGAAGGAATCGCGACTGAGGGACTCGGCGGTTCGGCAGATGGAGAGTAACTTCGAAACGACGCTGCGGGAAACAAAAAAGCAACAGCAGGTAAGCGAGTTTGCCGTCTCTTCATTTTTTTTCTTCTTTTGAGCAGCAGTTGGCTAGGACAGGAGCTTACTCCTCGATTTACGTTCTTTTTCCGATTTTACGCAGACGGAGTTTGACAATACATTGTCCCAGGCTGTAAAAAAGGCACAATCCCTGGAAGAAATTCTGAAAAAGGAAAGAGAGATTAATGCAGAGACGATCGCCAACTTGGAGGCCAGCCACAAGGAGCAGATGGAGGAGCAAAAGTCTGCGCTGGAGGATTTCGCAAAGCAGAAGGAACTTGTCTACAGACAAAACGAGCGGTCGATCCAGATGAAGCAGCAAACTCTCTTGACGCAACTTCAGAAGGAAATGTCCATCGAGCAGGAGGCCCAGATGCAATCGCGGATGGAATCGATGCAGAAATCCGCCAAGGAGAGCATTCTCAGGCAACGGATGGAGTTTGACGCGGAAACCAAGGCAGAGGAGGCGGCAAAACGCAAGTTCGATAGTTTGGTAGAGTCGCTCAAGACTCAATGGGCCGAAGAGGAGGCGGAGAGAACAAGGCAGGCCGAGGAACGCGTCCGCGCATCCTTCGGCAGCGAGATTGTGGATCTCAAGGCGCAGCTGGAAGAAATGAGAGCTATGGGTGAGGCTGCCCACACAAAGTGGTCCAACACCATAAAGGACATGAACGAGAAGCACGTGAAGGGGTTGAAGCTATTTGCCGCGCGCGCCAAGAAGGTATACGACGAGCGGCTGCTTGACATCACCAAGCGGATGGAAGACGGCTTCAACCGCTACGAGCAGGAGTTGCTGGAACAGGACAAGGACATGAGCGAGCAAACTATGCTCTTCGAGAACCGTCTCCACGGAATGAAGATGGCGTGCAACAAGTGGAAGGAGGACTATAAGGCAAGCATCGACCAGAAGCACGGAGAGATGGCCATTCAGCTCGAGAACAAGTACATGATTGAGATCGAAAAGTTGCTCTCTCAAGTCAGTGAGCTTCAGGAATTTGCGAGGGAGAGCAAACGAGCGCAGCCCGAGAGTAGCCGGGTGAGAATGGACGGATTGCTTGCCAACGTCATTAAGATGAGAAAGGCTCTACAGATGAACAGCGACGAAGTCATCAGTCTATTAATGAAGCTTCTACAAAACAGCGACTTCTCCCCAAGGTTGCTCTCAATTTATAGCAAGCTCGAGTGCAAAACGGCCGATCAATTGCCCTTGAAACGAATGGCAACAAGGAGAGAATTTGTTAAATACAGACTTGCGGTCATGAGACGGTTTGGGGACGGACCGAGCCAGCTCATTGAGGGAAAAGAGAGTTTGGAGGATTTGGAAGACGAGCTGGAGGCAGTCACGGTGAATTTGTGGAAAGAGCTGCAGCGGTATGAGCGCGATCATGACACAGTCTTTGTGTATGAGGGCAGGCCTTATAGGGAGGTATTGATTGGG
>ERZ651776.4446-NODE-4446-length-12934-cov-17.515672_pt1 | contig 12934 bp, 14 predicted proteins | sample MGYA00514761_ERZ651776 | MGnify/ENA metagenome assembly ERZ651776 | reverse complement strand
GAAAACTTACAATGGTTCCACGATAGATTAACAAATTATGGTTCATTATTTATTGGTGAAGAAACTACAGTTGCTTACGGTGATAAATGTTCTGGTACTAACCATATTTTACCCACAAAAGGAGCAGGAAGATATACTGGTGGTTTATTTGTAGGTAAGTTTGTTAAAACATTAAGCTTTCAAAGAATGACTAAAGAATCTACTGAATTGGTTGGTGCTGCAGCTGCAAGAATTTCTAGATATGAGGGAATGGAAGCACACGCTAGAACCGGTGATGTAAGATTAAAAAAATACGGGTATTCAAATTAGGAATTTATACTAGTTAAAAAAGTTTTAATTATTTCATTAAATTTTTCAGGTTGCTCTAAATGAACATTGTGAGCACAATTTTTAATTATTTCTATCCTGCTATTCGTAATATTGTTATTGATAGTATCTACTTGATCAAAATTATAGGAAGTATCTTTATCTCCCCAGACTACTAGTGTTTCGTTCTTTATATTTTTTAAATTATCTATGCCTGACCAATTTTTCATAGCTTTGAGTGCATTATCTGCAGTTTTTGATGAAACATTTTTAACTGCATTGGCACATAGGTAATAATTTTTATCTTTATCTCCTTTTACAAACCATTTTTTGGGAACTCTTGAAAATGAAATATCAGCACCCTCCTCTTTGAGTCTTCTTCTGGTCTCATCTATAGGTTCAAACCTTCCTGGGATCTCACCAATAGAGCCTGTTGCAAAACAGATTAATTTATTAATTCTATCTCCTGCTAATTTAGCTATTTCTTGAACTATCATTCCACCCATGGAGTGACCTAATAAATTAAAATTCTTAATTTTTTTTTCGTCAATAATGTTAATTACAAACTTTGCCATGTCATTAATTGAATCTAAAGATTGTGCTTCATGACTCTCTCCAAAACCAGGTAATGCTGGAGATATCACTCTAAAAAATTTTGATAAATAATCTCTTTGAAGACACCACATCTCTGAAGAACCCAAATAACCATGCACCAATACTAATGGGAAACCTTGACCTGTGTCATTTATATAGATTTTGCTCATATAAATTAATTATTTCATTCAATAAATAATAAAATATTGTAATATTCTATCAACTAAAGCAACTAACATAAAAGGAATTATTATGAATACTTACGAATGTTCAAAGTGCGGTATGTCAGTTAATGCTACTTGTGGAAAATGCAACGAACCTTTAGTTAATGACATGCTTAAATTAGATGATGGAAATGAAGTGCAAATATCAAAATGTCCTAACGATCATGGTAAAATAAAATCACCATTATGCTGTGGTCAAGATATGTCTTGTAACGTTTAAATTACTTCTAAGAAAATATATAAGGTTAAAAAACTCATAAAAGTAATAATAAATATATTTATTACTTTCCAAATTTTTTGATTTTGAGCATATTTAGATAAAAATTTAGACAAATATCCAATTAAAAAAAAGAATAAAAAAGAAGCAATAGAAGCTCCCAATCCAAATAAAACTTTTTGATTTATTAAAAAGTTTTTTGAAAAATTTCCAAGAAAAAATACTGTGTCTGAATAAACATGAGGATTAAGGTAAGTAAACCCAAGTGTTTTTAATAAAATATTGAATTTTGAAATATCTTTAGTGTTACTATTAAAATCTATGCTTGAGTTAAAAACTTTTATCTTTGAATAAATAAAGTGAATTAAAAATATTATTAATAAGATATTAAATATTAATTCAATCGTTGAATTAAAATACTGAATAAAATAGTGAAATAAAAATATTCCTAAAAATATTAAAATTAAATCAGAAAAAGAGCAAATAAGACAAATTAAAAAAATATGTTGTTTTTTTAAGCCTTGTTCAATTACAAATATATTTTGGGCACCTATTGCCAGTATTAAACTTAGTCCTGTAAAAAAACCTAATAATAAAAAATCCACAATAATTTATTATTATTTAATAGCTGAGATGTAAATTTAATCTTTTGAACTTTGATCTAAAACTAAAGAAAAGCTTATTGTGATTACCGGTATCTTTCATAATTGTTTGTTGCCATAAATGCACCATTTCATGAGATAAAGTATTCAAAAACTCTGATTTATTTTTATATTTAGGCATCATTTCTAAAACAAAAAAACTTGTGCCTTTTCGATAAGATATATGCTCAACACACTGACCTGAGCCTTTAAATATTCTTTTTATTTTTATATCGTTAAATGGATTTAACTTGTTTTTAAATAGAGATTTATTAAAAATCTTAAAATATTTTTTTATTTCTTTATAAGTAGTTATGTATTTTTTCTCAGTATCTTTAGTTTCTTTTAGAATACGTTTTTTTACTTTAATTATATAGTCATCCTCAATTTTACGTTTTGTTGACATATGTTATAGATAAAAATTTAATTACCCTTATTGGGTAATGGCTATTTAAGCTTTTTTTTAAAAAAAACAATAATATAAAATTTAAACTCTCTTCTTACCCTGGACGATCCTATCCAATAATAAGGCTACAAATAAAATGGCAACCCCAGCTAAAATTCCTTGACCTACATTGGCATACTGTAATGCCTCTAAAACATCCTGACCTAACCCTTTAGCCCCTATCAAAGATGCTACTACCACCATGGCTAAACTTAACATTACTGTTTGGTTTACACCGGCTAAAATTGTTGGGGTTGCAAGAGGTATATCAACTTTAGTTAATAAATACCATTTTGATGCCCCATAGGCTATAGCTGCTTCTCTTATATTTTGTGGTACTCCTTTTAAGCCAAGTACAGTTAAACGGACCACAGGCGTACCTCCAAAAATCATTGTAATAATAACTGCCGCAACTTTTCCTGTTCCAAAAAAAGCAATGACTGGAATCATGAATACAAACGCAGGCATTGTCTGCATGAAGTCCATGATGGGTCTTATAAAAGCATAAAACCTTGGTCGAGTTGAACAATAAATTCCAAGTGGAATACCTATTACAATACTTAAAAGTGCAGCTGTTCCAAGCAAAGCTAATGTTGTCATTGCCTTAATCCAAAAACCTAAAAAACCCATATAAGCTAAAAAAGCTCCTGAATAAATGGCTGCTCTTGGACCTGCTGATAATCCAGTAAGCAAAACAATCGAACTAATTATTACAATCCATGGAGTTTTTACAAATAGTAACTCCAAAGAATCTAAAACTGATCTAATACCAAATGTAATCGCATCAAATATCGCTTCACCTTTTATGACAGCAAAATCAAAAGCACTTTCAACGCCTGCAATCGATTTTAATCTAATATCAGGATGAGTTGGAAAATCTTTCATGATTTCCATGTAATTTGGGAAACTATAATGAATAGTAGAGAAGATAATAATAACTAAAGCAAAAGTTATGCTTAGTAGGATGTTATTTATCTGCATTCCTGGGCTGATATATTTATTTGATAGCCATTCTGAATATCTTTTTTCTAAAATTGAATTTGCAAACATTGCCTGAACAATTCTTACAATTAAGAAGATAATGATGCCGCCAACGGCTATCCAAAAACCTGATGCTTCAACTCTTTGAGCCTCTAAAACATATCCTTCAATTGAATTTTCTAATGATTTGATTGTTCTTTCAAACATTTCAACTTTATCAGAGTTGTTTTCAATTGCGGCCTCTAATTGTTTTTGTCTAAATTCAATAGTTGATTTGATTTGATCTATTTTTTGATAAGCTTCAGCACTAATATTACCAAAAAAACCCCTTATAATCTGAACAATTGCAAAAGTTTCTATTATTAAAAATGCTAAAGCCCAGTTCCAGATATTTCTAAAACTGTACCATAGAGATCCTAAATAAAAAGCATTCCTATTAAAAGATGGTACATATTTTGCACTATTCCCGATTTTGTTAAATTCCCTAATATAATAGTCAGGATGAGTTTTTACGAAATTTCTGATCTGTTCATCATTTGAAATTTCTATTTCTTTTCTATCACTCATCATGACCCTCAACTACAGACGTAAGTAAATCTTTTTGTGAAATAGCTCCTAAAAAATTACCTGAATTATCTTTTACTACTATTGGAGCGTTATTAGATACAGACTCTTCTATTAGTTTAGTCAGTAAATCATTTTCTTTCATTTCGATAGCATTTTGAGGAATGGGACCATTTTCTTTTTCATAGTGTTCTTTTGATTTCATGATACTTTTAGCTTCAACAACTTTTAATCTTGAAATACCTTTTACAAAATCTGCAACATAATCATCAGCTGGCTTCATAACAATTTCCTCAGGAGTTCCGATTTGAATAACCATTCCATCTCTCATGATTGCAATTCTGTGACCTACTTTTACCGCTTCATCTAAATCATGTGTAATAAAGACAGTTGTTTTTTTCATTTGTTTTGAAAGATTAATAAATTCAATTTGAAGCTGTCTTCTTATTAAAGGATCTAAAGCACTGAAAGGCTCATCCATTAAAAGTACTTCGGGGTTGGCAGCTAATGCTCTTGCAAGACCTACTCTTTGTTGCATTCCTCCAGATAATTCATGGGCATATTTATTTCCCCATCCCTGTAACTCAACAATGTCTAATATCTTATTAGCTTGTTCATATCTTTGATTTTTATTAACACCTCTAATTTCCATTGGCATTGCAATATTATCAATAACCGATCTATGAGGCATTAATGCAAAGTTTTGAAATACCATTCCAATTTTTTTGTTTCTAAATTCTTGTAGCGCTTCCCTCTCAAGACCCATCACATCTTGTCCATTAACTAATATTTGTCCTGAAGTTGGCTCTAATAATCTATTAATATGCCTTACCAAAGTTGATTTACCACTTCCAGATAATCCCATAACACAAAAAATCTCACCAGGATTTACATCAAATGAAACATCTGACACACCAATAACTGAGTTAAATTTTTCTAAAGCTTCAGTTTTTGAAATCTTTTGATTTTGAATAGCATCAAGAGCCTCGTTAGAAGTATTTCCAAATACCTTCCAAACATTTTTAATCTGAATATCGCAACCAGCGTTCTGTGATGACATATTTATTTATTGAAGTACCTGGCAGAATTTATTTTCTGCCAGGTAAAATTTAATGATTGTTTTTTATAAACCTAACCAACCATCAACTGTTTTAGAGTTTTCTTTCATCCATTGTCTTGCAACTTCACCTGGATCTCTTTTTTGTACTGAAACTTCGTACGCCATCCAAGATACATCGTCAGCATTAATTTGGAAATTATTGAAAAACTCAACAATTGCTGGAGATTGTTTTTCTAAAGAAGTAGCCCATCCGATTTGGATTTGTTTTAGTGCATCTTTAGAAGCTACAAAAGATTTTTTGTACCAATCTGGATCTGCTTTTGGTTGTATCATTTTATATTTAGCTGGATCATGTTTTGGTTCTTCAAGCATCACAACATCTGCCATTCCCCAAATTGCATGAGGCTTGTAGCAATAAAATGCATAACCTTCTCCTTTTTTAATAGAGTCAAGTACTCTTGCATTTTTAACTGCTTCGGCTGCTCTGATTGGCTCAATTCCAGCATCAAGTAATTTGTAATCTCTTATTTTTACTTCGTTAACATTTGCTGACGCCCAACCATCTGCTCCAATCCAAAACTCACCTTTACCATTGCCATCACTATCCATAGCTTTAACAACCTCAGGTCTTCCAAGATCAAATATTGAAGTGATATTCATCTTTTTTGCAAAAGCTTGAGATACACAATAACCTTGATTACCCTCATAAGGTTTACTGCTTAACTTCAGAGTTCCTTTTGGAACTAAATCGTTTGTATAAGCTTCTTGGTTTGGCAACCAAATATCAGGGTGCACATCTATTTCACCTTTTCCTCTATCAATCGCTGCATAAATTGCAGTGTTATTTCCAGGAACAAGCTCTGCTTCTCCACCCATTTTATCTGTTACAACGGCTGCAAGTAAATTTGCAATAGCTGTTGCACCAGTCCAACCTGGATCACCAATTTTCACTTTCTCCGCAAAACTTGAGAAAGATACAAAAATTGAAATTAATCCAGCAACGAATGTACTTTTTAATATTCTCATTATTACCTCTCGTTAAATTTAAGATAAAAGATTAACATTAAAATTACCCATGGCAAATATAAATAAAGATTAAAATTGTCACAAAACTCGAGAATTATTTAATAGATTATAGTAAAAAAATTACTTTATTTTACCAAGTTGTTTTTGACGAGAAATAATTATTAATCCACTTATTACTATCATTACAGCTCCAATGTAAGTATTTGTTTTTGGGATTTCATTAAAAAAGAAATATCCGTATAAAATACCCCATATAATAACCGAGTATCTAAAAGTTGAAGTCACAGAAACTAGTGCAACTTTAATTGTTGCTATTGAAAATATATAACCAAGTGAGAGAAAAAAAGAAGAAAAAAATAAAATTAAATAGTCTTTAACACTAAAATAATAAAATTTATAAATACTTAAAAATCCAAAAAAAATTGTAACAACAAGACAAGTTATAAAAGCAATTTGTAAACTATGAAAATTACCTTTAATATTTTTTGTATACATATCTCTAAATGACAAAAGAATTGCGGATAGCAAAGGAAATATAAAATAAAAGCCAAATTCTAATTTTGTAGGATTGATAACTACTACAACTCCAATAAATCCAAAAATTACAGCAGTCCATCTTCTCCAACGTACTTTTTCATTTAAAAATAATGCACCAAATGTAGTTAAAAAAATTGGTGCTAAACTCAAAAGGACATAAACCATTCCAAAAGGAAGCATTGCAACACCAATAAAAAAACAAATTGCTGCAAAAGATTCAAATAGTCCCCTAATTGGTAATTGACGAGAAGAAAAAATAACTTTGAAATTTAATAAGTTTTTAAAATATAAAAATATTCCAATAAAGAATAATGCAAATAATCCTCTAATAAAAATTACTTGGTTCAAGACATAAATTTCATCAAAATTTTGATAGATAAATTTGACCATTGCATCATTGGTTGCAAAAGAAAATTGGCAAAGGATCATGTACAGAATGCCTAATAATTCATTATTAATAATGGGTTTTTTCATTGATGTTAAAAAAATTAAATAAAGATTATTAACCAGTATGCAGCTAATCCAGAAAAAATAGTAGCCAAAATATTTCTGCTTAATACACCAATAATGACAGCAATAATTGAAGCATAAATTTTTGGATTGTTTTCAAAATCAATTAATCCATTACTGTCTAAAAAAATTCCAGGAAAAATTATAGCAGGAAAAACTGCTGAAGGTACATAACTTAATATTTTTTTAACAAATGGATTCATCTTGCTCGTATCAAAATAAGTTAAAGATAAAAATTTTGTTAAAAAATTTAAAATTCCTGAAATAACTATTCCATACCAAATCATATTGAATTTTCTTTTTTTAATTTTATTAATATAAAAGCTAAAGCCAGAGCAATGAAACTAGATAAAATTATGTAAGATTTAAGTGGTGCTTGATATAAAATAATTGACAACACACCAGATGTAAAAATTACAATTAAATGATCAAATTTTCTAAAATATCCAACTAATAATGAGATAAAAGTTAAAGGGATTGTATAAGCTAAGCCTAATTCTTCTGGTACAATTGATCCAAGAAAAATACCAATTATTGTAAAAATTTGCCAAACAAACCAAAGTATAAACCCTGAGCCCAATAAATAAAAATGCTTCAGGTTTTCATTTTTATTTTTCTCAAAATATATATTTGATACAGCATATGCTTGGTCTGTTAATAAATATGACAATAATAGTTTCCAACCAATAGTTAGTTTATTTAAATATTCACTTAGGCTTGCGCCATATAATAGATGTCTTGAATTTATAACGAATGTTGAAGATATTGTTATTATTGAAGATGCTCCTCCAGAAAATAATTGCAAAAATACAATTTGTGAAGCACCACCAAAAATTATTAAAGAAGTTGCATAAGTCTCTAATGGAGTAAATCCAAGTTCGATACCAATTGCACCAACTATAACTCCAAAGGGTACCACTGGAATTAACAAGGGCAATACATCTACTATACCTTTAAAAAATAAATTAATTTTTTTACTCATTAAAAAGCTTGTTAGTCGAAACAAACAATATGATCAATATGAATAGGTCTTTTTATTCCAAATTTTTCATCAACTTCATGCTGATGCACATGGTGAGAATGAACAAAAACAGGTATCAATAAATTACTTTGTGTTTTAAGGGTATAAATAAAGTTCGTTCCTCTAAACTTTCTATCCACTACCTCTAGCTTCAAATTACTTTTATCATCATGTTCTAAATCTTCTGGCTGCAATAATAATTTAACATTAGATCCTTTGGGATAGTGTTTAACAAAATCTCCTTCTATTAATCCAAGATCATTGTTTTCAAGAGATTTTTCATCTACGACTTTTGCAGGAATTAATATTCCTCTATTTAAAAAATTTACAACCTCAATAGAATTTGGAAAATGATAAACGTTATATGGATCATCAAACTGTTTGAGCTGCCCATCTAGAATGATTCCACACTTAGTTCCTAAATAAAAAGCCTCATAAGAGTCATGTGTAACAATTATAGTAGTTATCTTTTGTTCAATTAAAATTTGTTTTAATTTAACCTGAATTTCTTCTTTAAAACTTTGATCAACATTAGACAAAGGTTCATCTAATAATAGAAGATCAGGTTGAGTTATTAATGATCTTGCAAGTGAAGCTCTTTGAGCTTCTCCAGCGCTGATTTGATGAGGGTATTTATTTAATATGTGAAAGATATCTAATAAATCAACTATTTCTTTTAAACTAATCTTTTTATCTTTTTTTTCTTTATTTCTCTCCGCCCCTAATAGTATATTTTTTTCAACAGTATAATGAGGAAATAAACTGTTTTCTTGAAATGCTAAAGATATATTTCTATTTTCTGGTTCTACATAAGTTGATTTTGAAGATAGCGTCTTATTGTTTAATTCAATTGATCCATTATTAATTTTTTCTAATCCAGCGATTGTTCTTAAAATTGTGGTTTTTCCAATACCAGAGGGACCCAAAAGACACACAACGTCACCTTCATTCTTTATAGAAAAAGATACGTTTTTAACTTTAGTCTTACCAGCCACATTAAAATCAACATTTTTAACTTCAAAAAAATTTTTAGTCATTTGTTTCTCTTAAAATATATTTAGACGTAACTATAATGAATAAACTTGCAATTAAAATTAAAAATAACGAAGGTACAGCTGCAGCCTCTAATAAATCTTCAGATGCTGAAATGTAAGCAGTTGTAGCAAAAGTTTCAAAATTAAAAGGTCTTAAAATAAGAGTGATAGGTAATTCTCTTATTATTTCTAATGATAATAAAATTACAATAAATAAAAGAGAATTTCTCAAAAAAGGAACATGGATATTCATAAAAGTTTTTCTTTTTGAAAAACCAAGGAGATATGCACTTTCATCTACAGAAATATTAATTTTTTCATATCCAGATTTAATTCCATTAAAAGCTAAGGAATAAAATCTTACAAAATAAACTAAAACTAATCCAAGAATTGAACCAATAAACAATTTTTTAATAGATAAAAAACCTAATGACTTAATTATATTATCATCAAACCAGGCAATAAAAGTTATAAATGCAATAGCCAAAATTACTCCTGGAATTGCATAGCCAGAAATGGACAAAGTGGACAAAATATTTAACGTTTTATTATTAGATACTCTATTCCCATAATTAGATATCAAAGAAAATACTATTAAAACTAAACTAGACAAAAAAACTAAATAAAGAGTATTTAGTAAAAGTTCAGTTATTTGCAAATCAAATAAGTTTTCTGGAAATTTAAGTGTCCAATATAACATTTGGCTTAAGGGAAATAAAAAGCTCATAAAAAATACAAAGAAACAAAATACAAATGCTAAAAAAGATTTATTACCAGAAAGCTTAATTTTATTTTTTTGTTTAAAACCACCTCTTGTATTGAAATGATATTTTGCTTTTCGTCTAGACAAATTTTCAAGCACAAATAATGAAAATATAAATAATAATAAAAAGAAAGATATTCGATTAGCAAAGGCTAAATCATCAAAAGTTATCCAAGAGTTGTAAATACCTGTAGTTAAAGTATTGATTGAAAAAAAATCTACTGCTCCAAATTCAGCCAAGGTTTCCATTGCAACCAAAGATAAACCAGCAACAATTGCAGGTCTGGCAGCAGGTAATATAATCTTATAAAACGATTTAAATTTTGAAAAACCGAGATTTTTGCCTAGATCTATTAAATTTTGTGATTGATATAAAAAAGATGCTCTAACGAGAATATAAACATAAGCGAATAAAGAAAAGCTAATTGATATAATTGCACCAAACATTCCATCAAATTTTGGAATACTTTTATTGTAATTTGCATCACCAAATAGGCTTTTTAAAATAGTAAAAGCAGTTCCATAGTTTTCAAAAAAAGCTGTTAAAGAGTAGGCATAAATATAAGGAGGAACTGCAAATGATAAAATTAATGCCCATTTGAAAAAATTACTACCTGGAAATTTATAAAAAGATACTAAGTAGGCTGTTCCAGTGCCTAATAAAAATGTAAAAATCAATACTGAGATTAATAATGAAACTGAATTAAAGATATACTCTATTAAAAAAGTATTCTTTAAAATTTCATAATAATTTGATGTGCTTTCAAAGAAACTTGTAAATACCGTGATAATTGGAATTAATACAAAAAAAGAAATTAAAAAAGAACTAAGATACCAGCTATTGAATTTCATATTATAATCCGCCTTATAAATGAAAAAAGTAAAGTGTCCACAATAAATCCCCATTTACTGCGGACACTATTTAAGAAAATCAAAAATTAAATACTTTTAGGATATGCGGAACCTCCTTAGTTTTAATTTGAGACATTTTTCTTTTATTTATTCTTTCATTGATCTTTTTACACTCCTGTAAACATGGGGAACATGCACTGGAAGATTTATTTAAATCAACTTCAGACATAAATTTTTTTTGTTTTTTCACTTGTTATTTCCAACCAGCAGCTGTCATTACTTCTAATGCGGCAGCTTGATTTTTTCCATAAGAAGATAGTTTAGTTTTCATATCTTGTTGAAAATCTAATCCTAAATTATTTACTACTAATGGACTTGGTGAAACACCATCAATCATTGGAAACTCAAATGTATTGTTAGTGAAGTGCTCTTGAGATTGTGGAGTTAATAAAAACTCTACAAGTTTAACAGCATTATCTTTATTAGGTGCTCCTTTTACTAAAGCTGCACAACTAACATTCATGTGCGTTCCTCTACCATTTTGATTAGGAAAGAAAGCTTTTACTTTTTTAGCAGCTGCTTGTTGTTCAGCACCTTTTTTACCAGATAACATTAGAGCTAAATAGTAAGTGTTAGCTACTGCAATATCAGCTTCTCCTGCTGCTACTGCCATAATTTGAGCTCTATCATTTCCTTTAGAGTCTCTAGCCATGTTAGCAACAACTCCTTTTGCCCATTCAGCTGTAGCTTTTTTTCCATTATTTTCAATTAATGAAGCTACAAGAGATTTATTATATATGTTGCTAGATTTTCTTATTACTAATCTTCCTTTCCATTTAGGATCAGCTAGACCTTCATAAGACATTCCAGATAATTCAGCACCAGTAACTCTTTCAGGTGAATAATAAATTATTCTAGCTCTTTTTGCTATTCCAACCCATTTACTTGTTCTAAAGCTTTTTGGAACGGCAGCTTTTATAGCTGCAGATGTTAAACCACCTTGAAGATGACCTTTTGCATCCATAGCACCACATCTTCCAGCGTCAGCAGTGATGTAAAGATCTGCAGAAGAATCAGCGCCCTCTTCAATTATTCTTTTTTCTAAGGCACCTGATTTTCCATTTATCAGATTAACTTTAATTCCAGTCATGCTTGTAAACTTGGAATAAAGCTCAGCATCTGCTTTATAGTGTCTTGCATTAAAAACATTAACTTCATTTGCAACAGCAATTGCTGATACAAATAAAGATGTGGTCAATACTAATATTGTTAATCTTCTCATTTATTATCCTTTTCTCCGCAAATAGTTTAATTGAAAAAGATAACTATTCTCAATGAGAATGATTATCAATCGCAAGAATGTCGCACTCTAAACCTTTGGTTGTGCTAAGGCTATTTAGGCTTTCCAGTCGCCTATTTTACTAAATAAGAAGTTTCTAAATGCTTGAACTCTAGCAGTGTTTTTTAAGGATTGAGGATATACGAAATGAGCTTCAGTAATTGGACCCTCAGATTTTGGTAATACTTTAATTACATTATTTGAATTACTAACTAAATATTCAGGTAATGCAGCAAGGCCTACACCTGACTCAACAGCCAGAAGTAATCCCATTACGCTATTTACCTTCATTATAGTCTTTCTTTTTTTTCCATCATGCATTCCAAGTTTTAACGCCCAGTCTGGGTTATAAACTGGAGACGGCGCACCTTTTCCAAAGGAAATAAATTTATGTTTATTCAAATCTGCTATAGTTTTAGGCATTCCATAGTTTTCTAAATATTTATTTGAACCATATATAAAGTACTTAATATCTACTAACTTCTTTTGGATATAATTAAGTTGTTTAGGTCTTCTCATAAAAATACCAATATCAGCTTGTCTAGTACTTAAATCTAACTCTTTATCATCAAAAACTAGTTCAATTTCTATTTCTGGATTTAAACGCATAAACTCTTGAATTCTGGGTGTTAGCCAGTGAGTTCCAAATCTTCTAACAGTTGTAATAGTCAGTTTTCCAGTAGGTTTATTTTTTTGGTCTCCCAAGGAAGTTTCTACTTCTTTTAACTTACCAATAACCTCGTGAGCTGTTTTAAATACATATTCACCATTTTCAGTTAATGTTAAGCCTCTGGCGTGTCTTTCAAATAATTGAACTTTT
>ERZ651776.4445-NODE-4445-length-12935-cov-4.474646_pt1 | contig 12935 bp, 10 predicted proteins | sample MGYA00514761_ERZ651776 | MGnify/ENA metagenome assembly ERZ651776 | reverse complement strand
TTTTTGCTTTTTTTGCCTTTCCCTTTTATGCCCCCCCCCCCCCCGTACTATTCTAACCCATGAACTCATGCTTCCCCACTCCCTCACAACACTACACTACACAACACAACACTACACACAGCCTGTTGTTTCTGCATATCGCAGGCGGAGATAGGCGTGATTGAGCGCTTCGGTCAGAATGTTCGGTTTGCCCAACCAGGGATGAGCATAATCTGTTGTCCCTTCGAGGAGATTGTCGGGAAAGTATCAACTCGCGTCCAGCAGCTTGATGTGAGAGTGGAGACCAAGACTCTGGACAATGTGTTTATCACTGCTGTGGTGTCTGTTCAGTACCAGGTCATTCGCGCCCAGGTGTTTGACGCCTTTTACTCCCTTACCAACCCCCAGCAGCAAATTACAGCCCACATTTACGACGTCATGCGCTCTCAGCTTCCCACTCTGGAGCTTGACTCTGTGTTTGAAGCCAAGGAGGACCTCGCCCTTGCTGTGAAAACCGCCCTTGCCGCCCAGATGAGCCTCTACGGCTACCAAATTTTAAATGCCCTCATCACTGACCTCGACCCGGACAACCGTGTCAAGCAGGCCATGAATGAAATCAACTCTTCCAAGCGGCTCAAGTTTGCTGTTGCAGAGCAGGCTGAGGGTGCGAAAATCTTGCAGGTGAAGAGTGCAGAAGCTGAGGCGGAGGCCAAGTACCTCAGCGGTGTTGGTGTTGCCAAGCAGCGCCGTGCGATTGTTGACGGTCTTAGATGCTCCATCGTTGACTTTGCCGAGGGTGTCAAGGGTACCTCTGCGAAGGATGTAATGGATCTGCTCCTTCTGAGCCAGTATTTCGACATGATTCGCGACACGGCCGGTCACAACCAGTGCAAGACTGTGTTTGTCCCCGCTTCCAAGACCAGCCAAGATCTGACTAGGGATGCCATGATGCAGAGCAATGCGTGAGCGTGAGCGTGAGCGTGAGCGCGAGCGTGAGTATAAAAATGGTGTCGTAATAATCAGATGAGGCTGAGATGGGGAGATGCAGGTACTAGCGTCAAATGACGGAGATCAAGGCGTCGTAGGGTGCAGTTTAATTTGTATGTGTGTAATAGTGTTTAGTATCTAAGGTGAAGAGTGAGTGCGGTTACTCGAGAAACGGCTCAAGGCCTCTTCTCTTTTAATTTTTACTTCACTACACTTTTTGCCAGTTGTTTGCTTTTTTCCGTCGTTGGGACGGGTTTTCTACCTCTCGGTGTCATTAAGCGTTTTATGCCTCGCATGTTTGAGCAGCATGTTTTAGCAAGCTTGTGCCTACAATCCCCCTGCCTTCTCTAATTTACATGTTGCCGCCCCGCAATGTTTTTTAAGTATCCTCTTTCGGCCATGGGTCGGCCATTTGTCCGCCTCTTCCCCCCCCCCCCCCCCCCCCCCCCCCCCCCCCCCCCCCCCCCCCCCCCCCCCCACACCCCTCCACACCCTCCCCCATTCCCCAATTCCTCCATTCCCCCCGGTGATTTCCTCTCATTCATCTTCATCGCCTCCTCGCTAGCCCAGCTCCAAGGACCAAGCCAACACCAAGCCAGAGCATCCACCCTTTTTTTCCCAAGATTCCACCACTTCCAATCCCAATCCAACCGCTCCCGCTACCGCTACCGCTACCGCTACCGATATTCTTGCTCAAATCAATCGGAGGAAGGTCGTCCATGTCTTCGATGGGCGTTTTCAAGTCCTTGACAAGCTCAATGACCAGCCTCTTGATCCCCTCTCCCCTCATGTTGACAGCATCAAGGACTTCCTCGTGGTTGGCAGCCCCCTCGTCCGCCCCCGCCCCGGGCATAACGACCTTGTTGGTCACCAAACTGAGGCAGAGCACCTTCAGACCGCAGTGATGTGCCGCCACGACCTCCGGGACGGTGCTCATCCCGACGGTATCTCCCCCAGCTGACAAGAGGAATCGAGACTCTGCGCGTGACTCGTACATGGGCCCGCTGACGAAGCAGTAGGTCCCGTTCTTTCGGACCCAGTCGTAGCCGAGTCTCTCCGCGGCTGCGAGCACGACATTCTGGAGGTTCTCGTCGTAGGCGTTGCTCATGGGGGGGAAGCGAGGGCCCAACTCCTCGTCGTTGTGACCCACAAGCGGATTCTGGTGGCAGAGATTGGGGAGGGCCAGGTGGTCCATGATGACGGCCACGTCGCCGACCGAGTAGCTGGGATTCAGTCCACCCGCCGCATTGGTTATTATCACCAGCTTGCACCCAAGGCAGCGCATTACTCTCACGGGCAAGGCGCACATTGCCTGAGGATGGCCCTCATAAGAATGGAAGCGCCCCCTGAGGCAGACGGTGGCGATGCCCGAAAGGTAGCCAAATACCAGCTCTCCCTTGTGACCCGCGACGCTCGGCAGTGGGAAACCGGGGATGTCTTTGTACAAGAACGTCTGAACGTCTGTCATTGTCTCAGACAGGCCGGACAAACCGGACCCGCATACCACGCCTAGAAGAGGATTTATATCAGTCTTATCCTTCAGAAAGGATGCGATGATCCTGTAAGAGTCGGACATCCCTTATTACTTTTATTTAATTTACTCGTGTTACAGCAGGGGGAAATGTCCACTAGAAATTCTGCTTTGCTTTCAAATTCGTGTTCAGACCAACTTTACGCAGCAACGTTTTTCAACTACTTCATTTATTGGGATCTTTCTTTTTTAACGATATAATTTCGAGCTGAGGCTGTATCACGCTGTCTTTCAAGACCTCAGAGACCTCGTCTCTCTTCAAACGCCCCCCACCCTGTGAAGCCAGACCCTCACTGCATCTCACTGCTCATCAACTCCCAACTCCTCCTATCACCCCGTCATGGGCTTGACACACTTAATCTCTCCCTTCTTCCTGCTTCTGGTCTCGCTCTTACCCCCGCTACCTTCTGCCATTGAGGCCCAATGCCAACTTGATTGCCTTACCGCTCCAACTCTACGAATGCTTGGGCCTACTAGACCTAGTTCCAAGGAAGATCCCGTTGGCAACCCTTTGGATATCACCCGTTCGCATCCTTACTTTGCGAGTGAGAAGGAGAGCGCGGTTCTTAACTTGAATTTCACCCTCCGAGTTTGGATGCCTGAGTATGACGCGTCATCTCACATTTTTGGCAGCGGACACAACTATGAGAAGCTGTATGTCGAGGATACTTTGAAGGTATTCACCGAATCTTTCCTTTCCGACGACGTCGAGGTTTTATCTCACACGCAACCATTGGAGTGGAGCACTGCAGATGTGCACCAGGGTAGCTGGTACAGCGATATGCTCATTGGACTCGAAGTTGTCGCTGATGGCTTGAACAATCCCGAAAGCCTGGAACGCTACAATTACACAAGTGTGGGACTTTTGTTCGATGAAATTACGGCCGGGCTGGAATCTTTTGTTAATGGGGGAGAATTGACAACGGGAGTGATTTGGCGCGCTCGGAAGACCGCAGCATTGAAGAGGAGCCTGACTTCAGCCACCATATCCTTTCCTCCCACGCACAGTACTCCTCTATCTTCCGACACTCCCACGCCCTACAATGCATACATGCGCCTCCTTACTCCTAACCCTAACCCTTACGCTGAATTTTGCTCTCTCGGTTGCACTTTCTTCTTCTCCTTCGGGGACCAGACCATCGAGGCAGAGACCAGTGGGGTTCTCAAACCTGTCTACCTCAGCAACTGCACCGATCTATGTGACGATTATTTCGCCTACAACATCACAGTCGCTTACAGTGATCTTGTAGAAAGTGCTCGTTTAGAGTGTCGAGATGGATGCCAAATCGCCTTAAAACGCTGTGCGCCGGGATACAAATGCGAACAAGTCAAGGAGATTCCCGGAAGCGGGGGGAAATTTACGGACGGTAACATGGAATATTGCCCGCCAGGAAGTTACCGGGACGTTGATTACGACTCGGTCGAGGAATGTGTTGATTGCCCGCCGGGGCGCTACCGAGAATCCTTCAAGGGGCGCTACATGGAGAGTTGCTCCAAGTGCCCAGAAGGCACTTTCGTGAACTCTACTGGCAGCAGCTCAATCTTGCAGTGTTCTCGCTGTCCGGCCGGCAGGTTTGGTCCTGAGCCCGGGCTCGCTCTTTGCAAATGTATTACAAAGAGCAGCTGTCTCGACGGCAAATACACTACCGTGGACGGAGATGTTTCGTTCGAAGAGTTTGTGGACCCTGCCGATGCCGAGAAACGGGATACTTTCCCTTTTATAGGACGCTGGTAGTAAGTTACTATAGTAAGTTTGACACGAAAATGAGGATTGTTTTCGATTTATCTTGGAGGGTTTTCTTCGCCTTGCGTCGGGTCGGGTCGGGCGAAATTCATTACGCTCAACGGGGCTAAGTATGTCGGCGGAGAAAGCAGCTGAATGGTAGGAAGTAAAATAAACGCACCAGAAACCAAGGCGTACGTCGATGTACCAACAGTAAAGAGGGGCCCGTTTTCGTTAGAACCATTTCTCATTTTCCATAAAATTACAGGCCATCTTTACTGCTTGGATTGTGTATTCCTCTCTTGTGACGCGACCCTTTGTCAAAATGCCAATCAAACCTTGGTTCTCTCCGAGACTTTCGTCGCTGGTAATATTCGCTTTGTTGCAAGCCTGAGAAAGGTCATTTCCTTTGCGCACAAACTCCATTATTTTCTTTGGTATTTCGAACGCACAGGAGAATCCGAGCTTATGGGACCGGCCGTCGAATATTGAGCATACACAAACGTCATAGTAGGTCTCGTCATTGAGCTTAAAGAGCCCGCTTTCAATCCCAATCGCATAATCACATACATCAATTTCCTTGAAGGCAGCCTCAGCGCGGTTTCTAGCTCCAGTTGCAACAGTCTCTACGCCTATAGGCTGCTCACTAACTCCTGTCTGTACACTTCTCGGCACGATTTCAGCTTTGCCGAGTCTAGGATAAAGACTTAGCGTCTTCTGAACGGCCGAAACTTTGCATTTGTTCTTTGTTCCCAGAGCTATCACAGCACCACCCTTTCCTTTTTCCTTTCGTCCATACATGGAAAAGCCGACTCCGACAGCAAATACCGCCGAAAGAAGTGCTCCGTACATGAGGGAGGAAGTAGAAAGTGACATGACGGGTCTAATTGAGAGTTAATTGGGATTCGAGGGGCCCTTAATAGATAAGTCAACCACGAAGAGTTTTGACGTAAAACGTTCAACTTGAGTGGAGAAATTGCTGTTTTTTCACTTCTGCGGTTTTCGGATTTTTAGGTTTAAAGATTAAAAATGGACAGGACGAAGATGAAGATTAAATAAAATAAATATTTGCAAATTCCAAATCATCAGCACTACTTAATCATTTCGCCCGTCTTCAACAACACATACGATCCGTTCGTCGTCAATCATTACATCTTGGTAATCTTGATATTCCAACCGTCTTCTTCCCTCAATCTCTCCTCGATGAACGTCAAGCGCTTTAAGTTCACTCCCAAATCACTTTCGCCAACCCTGCTGCTGCTTCGAACAGTAGCAAAGCCGTCAGTGTCAATGCTGATGGTAACGTCATCCACAAAGGGCTTGTTCCCGTTGAAAAACTTTGCGTAGTTTCCCAGTCCAGAATAAAACTCGTACCGCAAAACACTATCATCAGAAGAAATGAGTCTGTACCCCCCCAAATCAACTCCTCCCTGCCCGTCAATGGGATATGTCTTTTTTATAGTGTTAAGGATGGATTCCTTCGCCGCATCTGAGCTTTCCATGCCCTCCGGAAAACGCCAGTAGTGGTACTGGCAGTTCTTAGCCTTAGGGTCGCACTTTGGCACGGGATCCCCGCTGGCAAAAGCAGGGTCGCCTGCTACAAAAGCCAAGGGGAGGGAAGCGAATGACGATAGGACAGCGCGTCGAGATGAGGGTAGAGGGGGGGCGGTGGGACTGTCGACAACTTTTGCGGGCGGGCAAATCGAGTGGACAGGACCATAACCACTGACAATCGGGCTGATCACAGCCAAAAGAGCAACACAGAATGAGCCCAGTGTGAAAATCATGTCCCGAAAATTTAGGGTTTTGCACCACTAAAAATTTGGCAAAGTTGTTTTCTCGAATTTTCACAAAATCACAAAATCCATCAAATAAATCATGTATTTTTGGGCGCTACCGCGTCCAGTTTCCTATCAATCAATCAATTATCAATCTTCTGCTCTCTTGCCCTAGGGTCCCTGGGATTTTCCTATCAATCAATCAATTATCAATCTTCTGCTCTCTTGCCCTGGGGTCCCTGGGTATCATATTCAAAGATGATTGATTTACACTCACTTCTCCATCTTCTTCTTCTTCTTCTGCTTTCTCCCTCTGTATCCCCCCTATCCCCACTGGATTATCCGAACACCGTCGCGTTCCCACCGAGACTAGATGAAGCATCTTACGTAGCTCTCTCAGATCTCGATGGTGATGGGTACTTAGATGTTATTACTACTTACAAAACAAATCTGAATTACATGATTTCCACCTCCCCGGGTGAAGAAAGCACAGCTAATTTCGTTTCCAACGATGTATTTTCCGCGTTTGTGGCGGAAACAATATCAACCCCTACCTCCGTCGCTGCCGCGAACTTAATTGGTGATAGTTTGCCCGATTTAATCACATCTTTTCTCTCCTCGATAGTAATTCTAGAGAACAACCACGACCTCAACCCTCCCTGCTCCGCCGCTCAGAACGGCGCAAGTCCCCTGGGCTGCTTCTCCACTCCGTTGGTTGTCGATTCTTCGTGCCAGGGAGCGAGGTCGGTGGTTGCAGTGGACGTGAATAATGACTCTTGTATAGATGTAGCGGCAGTCTGCAAAACAACTGGTACGGCGGTGTGGTACCAACACGACTGTTCTACTCATTCTTTCACAAAAAAGGTTATCTATCAGGGGAACAATGGTTTCGGGCGAGACGAGTTCGATGACCCGGAGCAAATTGTTTTCGGAGACGTTGATGGCGATGGCATTCTCGACCCTGTCGTTGTCACTAGTGACACACATTCGTATGGATTCTCCCCCTTCTTAACAGTGATATCTCTTTCTGGCGATGTCACATTCGCTCGGACCGGTTACGATCTAGGTGACGGTATATCTAACTCGGGAAACGGCATGTACCTAACCCGTGTGACCCTCGGGGACTTTGACAACGATGGTGACCTCGATGCAGCTGTGATCTCTTACTCAACATCGAACATTTATTTCATCGAGAATCGCCTCAATGAAGCCTCTAATGATTTTGGGGCCCTCGAACCCCTCAACCCTTTGGCGGGAGGTAGCACCGCAAACCCAGGAGATATTCAATCTTTCGACAGTGATGGAGATGGCGACCTCGACCTCATTGTCACTGCCTACGATAGAAACACGGCCAAGATATACGAAAATGTCCTAAGCTCTGGATCGCACCCCTTCAATTCAATTAACAATCCTTTGACGGTCATGCTCGACGAGACGCCCCGGGGACCCTACATGTTGGCGATCGGAGATGTGAACATGGATGGCTTTTACGACTTTGTCACCACTGGCTATTTGGAGGATGAGGTCTTCATCAACTTTAATCAGCATACTGCGGGATGTCCATTTGGAAAGTTTATGGACGTTGATCTTTCAAGTTGTGAGTCCTGTCCGATCGGTAGTTTCAAAAATGTTACTGGTCTGTATTGCAAACAGTGTTTCCCGGGCTCCTCGGCCTCATCCACTGGCTCGAAAAACTGCAGCCCCTGTTCCCCAGGCTCGTCCGCCCCTTCCGCGGGCCAATCCACTTGTGAACCTTGCCAAGCTGGTCGATTTACGGCGTCTTCCGGCGCGATAAGTTGCGCAGGGCTTTGTCCTCGGGGGAAGTTTGGCGATACCTTAGGCCAAACAGGCAACACCAACTGTCGTAATTGTCCGGCGGGCAAATCTTCCCTCGCCGGTTCGACGACTTGCACCTCTTGTGATGCCGGACAGTACGCTCCGGTTGAGGGGACACCTGAATGCCTTGACTGTGCCGAGGGGGAATTCTCAAGCGGAGGTGATATTGACTGCGTGGGGTGGGAGGCACTTCAAAGCTTTCCTCCGCTCGGTAGCACGGAAGGCAATGAAGTCCTGTATGTGGTTGTCTCTGGAGGTGTTGGAGGCGAACATATTAGCGTTGAAGTCAACTCGCAGCCTTGTCCTGTCTTATCGGCCAATACCAACGCGACGCACATCGCCTGCCTCACCCCATCTGGTATTGGGGTAGACCTGCCCGTCACACTGACTCACACAACCGCAGGCGGCAGTTTCACCCTGTCAAAAGCATTCGGGTACTTTCCACCAGCGATTCAATTCATCGGAGGGTGTACGGACGTGCTCAGCACGAATGTGCACGGTGTAGAAGAGAGAAAAACTGTCGATTGTCCCGCAACTGGCGGCACGATCGTCAATATTTCTGGGACTAATTTTGGCGGTTCTAGCAACAACATTGCTGTTCGTGTGAATAATGAGATGTGCAGCAATTTAGAATTGTTGGTGCCTCACAGGCTCATTTCCTGCAAGCTGCCTCCCGGAGTCGGAGACAATCCCGAGATTACCATAGATATTGGCTCGAACTCTAAAAATTTCGACAACGTATTATCGTACGTTGCGCCTAGTATCCTCAACGTCGAGAGCTCTGACTGTTTGAGCAAGGCTGTTGGCGTCGAAGAGTGCTCTCGAGAAGGTGGTGCGCGTCTGACAATGACTGGAACTAATTTTGGGCCAGTTCTTCCTTGGTTCATGATCGGAGGTGCGATTTGCTCAACTCCTACCGATTATGTTTACGACGGTACCAATCAAACAACCAGCGTTTGTATTCTCCCGCCGGGGAGTGGAAGGAGCAAGAATGTCAACGCAGTACAAGCTGGGGGACTAGTAAGCGAAGGAGTTGGACTGGTTACTTACGACCTCTGCGATCCGGGCACAGAAAATGTCCTCAATGAGACTCTCCAATATTTTACCTGCGAGGTCTGTGCCTTGGGCTACACATCTTCACTCTATGAAGCGTTCAGCTGCTCCCTGTGTCTATCAGGGTCTTACGTAGTGAGTCCATCTTCTTGCCTCCCCTGTAACGACGTCATCGCTGGCAGCACGTCGCTCGTCGACGGTAGCGTGGGTATCAAATCCTGTGTTTGTCCGTCTTTTTCATTTTTTGACGAAGAAAAGAGCGCGTGTCTGGCTTGTGAGCTTCGGGGAGTGGCATGTAGTGTGCCAGGCCAAACGGTAGAGACCTTAGAGGTTGAAAGTGGCTATTGGAGGACCGGACCGCGGAGCTTGGACGTCCGCCCGTGCCACAACGCAGAACATTGTATCGGCCGGAACGCCACAAAGTTGGCGAAGGGAACCGTTGTCAATGGGAGTAGTACTAGTTTCGCTTTCTCAGACCAGTACTGCAGTGTTGGGACGACGGGACCTTTCTGTCAAGTTTGCATGAGCGGTTACAGCGGGGTTATGGGGAATTGTCGCAAGTGCACGTCTTCAAGAACCTGGAGTAAGGTGGCCACGCTGCTTGTCTTGGTTGTGTTCTTCATTGTCTTTGGCTACAACGTCTCGAAGCTCACAAAGACGAAGAAAAAATTGCTGCTCATCTCAGGAAAAATCATCATCAGTACATTCCAGATCTTGTATGCAGTCCCAGACGTCTTCGAAGTTACCTTGCCGAGAAATTTTTTGGACTTTCTCAACTACATCAACTTCATCAACTTCGATTTGATGGCATTCTTTGATGTCGGTTGTACGTTTAAAAGGTTCAACATCCACCATGCGATGGTCACCCTGACCGTGCTGCCATTTGTGATAAGTCTACCTATCCTCGTCATGTTTCTGTATCATCTCCTTGTCGAGGAGCGGAGCGGAGATATGAGTCGCAAAGAGGCGCGTAGTTCGCTGAAGATGAATACTGTTAGTTTGTTGCTCTCCCTCACTTACTTGGTGCTTCCCACGACCTCCGCTAGCATTTTTGCGGTCTTCCCCTGCGACCACCTCGACGACGGTAGCATGTGGCTCAAGAGCGACTATTCCGTGGACTGTTCGCCCGGTAATACAGATCACAACAATTACTTGGTGTACGCATCGATTATGGTCGCGCTCTATCCCGTTGGAATCACCACCGTTTATACCATCATGCTCGTCTCGACGAGAAAAAAACTCAATTTCAAATTAGATAGGGATGAACAGCACTTTCCGTTCACCGATAGTAACAGCCAAGCACCAAGTTCGCGCCCAAACTCGGATCGAGTCTCGCATCGCATGACAGGAGCGACAAGGGGAGGATCGAAACTCACCGAGGAAGAAGAAATCATCTATATTCGTGAAAATGATGAGTCAATTCAGCACACTGTTTTCCTTTGGGGTAGCTACCGACCAAGTGCCTGGTGGTATGAAATTTTTGAATGTTACCGTCGCCTGGCATTGACTGGTGCTCTCGTATTTGTTCAACAGGGTTCCCAAACTCAGATAGCTGTCGGTAATCTCATTTGTATCTGCAGTGGCTTCGTCTTTGCACTAAGCTGGCCGTATGCAACTTACCGTGACAATATCATGGGTCTTCTCTCACAATTTCAGATTATTGGGACCTTGTTTTCTGCCATGATGTTGAGGCTTGGGGACAATGCGTCGTTGGCTTACGACGAAGATGGAGTCGGCATCGTGCTCATTGTTCTCAATGGCGGAGTTTTTCTTTTCCTCATTGGTGAGTGCTAGACAAACGGCGTGATTCATCACGACGGCTGCTAACCCTGCGTTCCTCTCTCTCTACCTTGGCTCTTCCTTTTTCCGTTTGTCATCACGACGGCTGCTAACCCTGCGTTCCTCTCTCTCTACCTTGGCTCTTCCTCTTTTGGCAGCTTGGGTTTTAATTGAACTTTATTTTGATGAGGGGAGAAATTTGCGCTCCCGTGAGAAACAGTTTATAGCGCAAGCATCTTTTTTGTTTTCCGGGGGATCGACGAGAGGTCGATTCGGTGTGAAAGACGACGACAAGGTAGAGGAACAGGCGCTCGCTTCAATTGGCGCTGGAATGCGCAAGAACAGCGACAACCGTGTGCCTGACGCTGCAGGTGTGCTGGAAGCTGCAAACGCGACAGACAAGTTTTCCGCCAATATTCGCCGTCAAAATGGAGTTCAACGTCGTGTTAGTAACGGTGGCGCCAGCATGAGGAAATTGTTCGTTTCTTTCAAGGGCGGCCTGAGCAAAAAGAATCTCACTGGTGCTGGTGAAGAAAATGTTGAAATGAAAAATTTGGATAGAGTGACAGAAAGCAGTAGGTGAGGGGTTGTCGCGCTATTTTTTCTTCAACCACAAACTCTCGCACTTACAAGCCCATTGTTTTTTCTGCTTGACTTCAGTGCCAGTGTCAACAGTAGGAATAGAGAGAGTAGTTATTTTGAGGGTGTAAATCCTATTGGAAATGATCAAGGTGTAAATCCTGTTATCGGAAATGATGATCCAGGTATTGTCAACCAAAATATTGTAACCAACCAAGGAATGAGCAAGCAGTACCCGAGATATCCAGTACCTTCTGGATGGGCGGAAATGTACGATTCCGCTTCTCAGGGGTATTACTATCACCACGAGGAGACCAGTCGAACCAGCTGGAACTTCCCTACCACTGGGTGATATTACCCTTAACGAATGACGGCAAGTTATAAATTTTATAAAATATAAAAGGTAACAAGGAGTACACGGTTTAACACAAAACACCGCCAATTGGTTACGTTCCACACATGTTTGTTCTTATTCTATCCTAATACCCCTGCCACCCCACTATCCCCAAAGTACTGATCCGGTGTGGGAATAACATACCTAGCTGGCACTCTTCTGTGAGGGGTCTTCTTGTTCTCGTCCTCATCGTCCATGAATTTCAAAATGAGCTCAGTAACAATGGGCCCCTGGCGCGGGTCGTGCTTCCACACAGGTTGCTTGCTTACAATGGCTCTGTAGAATGAAGTTGTCTCAGGGAAAATTGCCATAACGCAAGAATTCTTCACAAAGCCCTCGTTCCCGGAGGACAAGCGCATGACGTGGTTCCAGGGAAGGCGAATCATCTTGCTCACATCGTCTTCGTCCTGAACGTCGTAGGTCTCCGATTCGGGGTAGAAGCGCATAACGGATGCCAGAATCCAGGATCCATTCTCGTCTGTGCGGGTAATTTTTGCAGCCACCTGCTCCCCCGGCTTGGCAGCAGCTCGGGGCCGCCCGGATACGTTCACTGGGGGGGCTCCCATCTGCATCTGCTGTTGCATCTGCATCTGCTGCTGCTGCTGCTGCTGAGCCGCGGCGGCGGCGGCGGCGGGATCGCCCGCGCCCATCGCACCCTGCGCCTGCGCCTGAGCCTGCTGCTGCTGCTGCGCGCGGGCAGCCTCCATCAACGCCTGATCCGCGATGTCCACCGGGTCCGCGCCGCCGAGCTGCGCGTGCGCTCCCCACGACGAGTGCGCCTGCACCCGTCTGCTGGGATCCGACCCCGCGCGCTCCGCGGCGAGCTGCCTTCGCAGCTTGTGCTGCCTCGCCTGCGCCTGCGCCGCGCGGTCGAAGTGGAACCTCGCGGTGTTGTCCTCGACGGGTAACGCGCGCGCCATGACCTGCCGCGCGCTGCCTTTGTTGAGGTTGAGCGCAGCCACCGCGTTGGGGTCGCCCTCGCCCTCCGCGGATTGGGTAAGTCGCTGGAACCGCCACCTGCACTGCTCGGCTCTGCGGTACACCCCTTTGAACGGCGCGGACGCCGCGAAGACGTCGGTGATGAGCCCCCAGTTGCTGCCAAACTCGTGGACGATGGCGCACAGGAGCTGGTCCTCGACCGGGGTCCACGGCCTGGCGATGCCGGCGGTGGACCGCGTCTTCTTCTTGTGCGACTTTTTCTTTTCCAAATCCTTCTTCCCCTTCTTCCCGCCGCGCTGCAAGTTCGCGAGGGTCATGTCGTCCTCCTCGTCGCTGTCCGACTCCATCCCGGAAGGC
>ERZ651776.4443-NODE-4443-length-12944-cov-9.746328_pt1 | contig 12944 bp, 9 predicted proteins | sample MGYA00514761_ERZ651776 | MGnify/ENA metagenome assembly ERZ651776 | reverse complement strand
GAGCTAGGCGGGATCGAACCGCCGACCTCTTGCGTGCCACGCAAGCGCTCTCCCAGCTGAGCTATAGCCCCAAAAAATATGAATTATATATCACCAATATCTGCAGAGTGAATTATTTGATATATTAAAGTTATGGAAATTACTGCGCCCTCCTCACCCTCAAACCTTGGCGTCCGAATTGAAGGCCTTGATATTGGCAACACTCTTTCCGATGAACATATTCAGAGTATTCGCCATCAGTGGGTAACCTTTGGGGTGGCAATCTTCCCTGAACAAAAATTGTCCCTTGAGCAATACGAAAACTTTAGTCAATGTTTTGGTGCCTATGGAGAGGAGCCTTTTTTGATTCCTATGAGAGAGCATCCGCATATTGTAAAGCTGCATAGAAAGCCAGATGAAGAAGCGGCACACTTTGGTGGAGCCTGGCATTCAGATTGGTCATTCCAGAGCGCTCCTCCTTCTGCAACTATGCTTTACTCAGAAATTATTCCGCCAATAGGTGGTGATACTCTTTTTGCTAACACTGCTGATGCCTACGATGATCTAACAAATGAAGTGAAAGAAAAAATTAAAGATATGCGCTGCATTCATAGTGCAAAACTTCCGTATGCAAAGGATGGGGTCTATGCAACTGAGGCTAAAAAAAGAACAATGAAGATTCATACCTCGGATGAGGCGAATAAAACAATGTCTCACCCTTTGGTGAGAACTCACAAAGAAACTGGACGCAAGACTCTTTTTATTAATCCAGTTTACACAATTGAAATTGAGGGCCTATCAAAAGCAGACTCTGATAGCTTATTATTTGAACTCTACATACACATGGCGCAAGAAAAATATATATATCGTCATAAGTGGGAACCAAATATGTTGATCATGTGGGATAACAGAACAGTTATGCACATGGCGGAAGGTGGCTATGATGGCCATGAAAGGTTGCTTCACAGAATTACAATTGCAGGAGATCAAACAGAGTAATCTGGGATAGTTGCCGATGAAAAATAGACCGGTTCTTGTGGGCATAGGCTCTTTGCAACAAAAGGGTTCGTTTGAGCAACTCGATGAAGCTTTGATTTTAATGGAGCAAGCTACGTTAGATGCCATCGAAGATACTAACGCACCAGAAATTAAAAATTATATCGATGAAATACAAATTCCTAAGGGTTTTTGGGCTTACCGAGATCCTGGAAAATGGATTGCTGAAAAACATGGTTTTGCCAAGGCAGAAACAAGCGTAACAAAAATTGGAGTCCTGCAACAAAACCTTATCAATTCTGCTTGCAAAAAAATTATTGATGGAGAGATTAGGGCAAGTTTGATTGTTGGGGGTGAGGCAAGATTTAAAATGATCCAAGCTCTCAAAGAGGGTCTGCCCTATGAGGAGATGGCGTTAACTGAAAATCCAGATAACTATGTCAAAGCAAAAGAGGATTTATATGTAGCCGAGGAGCTTGATGCATTGGGAATGATGGCAGTTGGCTACTATGCAATTATTGAGAGTGCCATGCGCTATAAGAATCAATACAGCTTAAAGGAGCATGAAAACTTTCTTGGGAACTACTATGAAAGATTTTCTCAAATTGCATCAAAAAATCCTCATGCATGGAATCAAAAAATCTATACAGCCGAGGAAATTAAAACTCCTTCAAATAAAAATCAAAGGATTGCTTATCCATATAACAAGCTCCACAACACCAGCTGGAATGTTAACCAAGCATCAGCATTAATCTTAACCAGCGATGAAATTGCAGATAAGTTAAAAATTCCATTTAATAAAAGGGTTTATCCCCTAGTATCAAGTGAAACAAACCATATGATTGGAGTCATTCAAAGACCCGATCTTACAAGTCCAGTCGGATTAAAACTTGCTACAAAATATTTAATAGAAACAGCCGCTAAACATAACATCAAGCCCTCTTTTTATGAGCTCTACAGCTGCTTTCCTGTTGCCGTTCAATTATTTTCTGAGGCCTTAAACATTCCAGAAAATATTGATAAAACGATCACCGGCGGAATGCCATTTGCTGGAGGTCCCTTAAATAATTATATGCTACATGCCACGGCTCAAATGCTAATGAGAATTAGAGAGAATAATTCTGAGGTGGGTTTGATCACCGGCGTTTCAGGCATGATGACCAAACAAGCTCTAGCAATATGGGGTAAAAATCCAGCAATGGATTTTGAATCTAAAGATGTAACTAAAGAGGCAGAAAAATTAGAGCTATCAGTTCCTATGTCCAAACTGTCTAGTGGTGAAGGCAAAGTAATTGGATGCACAGCTCTCTATGAAAAAAATATGCCATCAAAAGCAGTATTTTATGCTGAGGATTCACAAGGCCATAGATTAGTATTAACATCGACAATGAGTGAAATAATTAAACAAGTAGAGGCAGAAGAATGCGTAGGACTAAAAATAAACTTTTCAAACAATCGTTTTGTATCATTGGGTTAATTGCTTCGGTTGCAGTTGAAGCAGATTCAAGCCTGAATCAAAGCCTTAATAAACACCAAGAAACATTTCAAAATGCTGCCATGCAGATCTGGAATTGGGCGGAAGTTGGTTACCAAGAATACAAAAGCTCTGAGCTATTAAAAGCTGAGTTGGCTGCTAATGGCTTTACTATTCAGTCAGGGGTTGCAGATATTCCAACTGCATTTATTGCAGAGTTCTCCAATGGCGGGCCTGTCATCGGAATTTTGGGTGAATATGATGCCTTGCCTGGATTAATGCAAACAGCATCTCCTTTCAAAGAATCAAGAGATGATGTGATAGCCGGTCATGCTTGTGGGCATCATATGTTTGGTGCTGCTTCTGCCTGGGCTGCAGTAACGATTAAAGAGTGGCTAGAAAAAACAGGTACCAATGGAACCATTAGATTTTATGGAACTCCGGCAGAAGAAGGAGGCTCAGGAAAAGTCTATATGGTAAGAGCAGGATTATTTGATGATGTAGATGCAGTATTGCACTGGCATCCAAGCAGCTCTAATGGTGCAAATGCTGAATCATCAAATGCAAATAAGTCAGCAAAATTTAGATTTTCTGGAATTTCAGCTCATGCTGCTGGCTCACCTCACAAAGGTAGATCTGCCTTGGATGGAGTTGAAGCTATGAACATGATGGTAAATATGATGAGGGAACACATACCTCAAGAGTCTCGAATTCATTACGTTATTACCAAAGGTGGCTTGGCTCCAAATGTAATCCCAGATGTGGCTGAGGTTTACTATTATGTTAGGCACCCTAGAAGAGAGAAAGTAAATGAAATTTTTAATTGGGTGGTTAAAGCTTCTGAGGGAGCAGCCATTGGAACTGAAACAACAGTTACCCACGAGGTGATGCATGGCAATTACTCCAAGCTTCCCAATCAAACACTTCAAAAAATTATGCATAAAAATCTTGTTTCACGAGGAGGAATTAAGTACTCAAAGAAAGAAAATGAGTACGCAAAAGAAATATATCAAACCATGGTTTCTCCAGGTAATGTCATTGGAGATCAGGAAAAAATTAGGCCCTATGGAACCAGTCACACTTATGGCTCTACAGATGTTGGGGATGTTAGTTGGGTAGTACCACAGGCTGGCTTAAGAACTGCTACATGGGTTCCAGGTACTGCGGGTCACTCTTGGCAAGGAGTTGCTGCTGGTGGAACAAGCATTGGTTTAAAAGGAACAAAGTTAGCAGCTCAAGTCTTAGCTGATACAGCTCAAGATATATTCAAGGACCCTGAAATTCTTGATTTAGCCAAAAAGGAGTATCAAGAAAAAGTTGGTGATGACTTTGAGTACTATCCTTTATTGGGTGAAAGAAGCCCCCCTTTAGATTATAGAAATTAATTTTTAATAATTCTTAGATTTTACTTGAAGGCTCAGAGAGGTAGGATATAAATGATTTAGCACTTACCGATAATGGCTTTTCTTTGTTGCTAACCATGCATATTTTGTATCCTATTTTGGGCTCAATCTCATGAATGGAAATTTCTTCTCCATAGATCTCTGCACTAAAACTATCAATGATTGAATATCCTGAGCCCTTCTCAACCATAGCTTTAGCAACCTGAATAGTTTCTGTTTCGGCGATCCAATTAACATTAATATTTTTTTGCTTGAAAACCTCATCCAGATTATTTTGAGAAGCATTTGATTGTAAATTTTTGATTTTTATAAAAGGTTCGTCCTTAATTTCTGATAATTTAAAAACTTTATTCTTGGGTCCCTGATTCTTAGGTGCAATAAGGACCAAAGATCCTGAATATAAAGTTACTTTTTCAAAAAGATCTGTATCACTTGGATTAAAGCAAATTACCATATCAAAAGTTAACTCTTTTAATTGCTCTTCAAGCTCTAGACTTTGTAAATTCACAATATTAAATTTTACTTGGGGATGAGTTTTTAAATATTTATTGAGCAGGTTTGGCAACAACCCAAGACCAAGCGAAGGAGTGCAGCCAATATTAATGGTTGATGATGGGTCTGTAACTAAATTTTCTGCAATATTATTAAATTTTGAGATCTGTTGATTAACCTCGGCTGCATGCTTAAAAAGTATGTCCGCCTCTGGAGTTGGTGAAAGGCGTCGAGCATGCCTAACAAATAATTTTAACTTTAATTTGTGCTCTGCATATGCCAATGTTTTGCTCACAAGAGGTTGCGAAACATTTAAAACCTTGGCTGCACGAGTAAGAGAGCCCTCATTATAAATATGGTAAAAAACCTCTATGTGTCGAGAACTAATCATAATTTTTTATACTTCGTCTTAGTTATTTATATATAACTATTTGTTATACATTACCCGACAATTTTACGCAATTAAATTGACAAAATATCAAGAATTCCTAGCCCTAACTGTTACTATGAGAAAGAGTTAATTATTTATTTTGGGGAAAATATGAATCTTAATTATATCAAATACGCTTTTGGTCTGTTAGTCCTTCCACTATCCTTCGTTGCATTTGCACAAGAAGATTCAACAAAACTTAGTGATGTTGAAGAAGTTGTTGTCGTAGGATCGCAAATTAAAGGCGCAAAAATAACCGGCGCTCTGCCTGTATCAATTATTTCAAGAGAAGATATTGAAGCCATTGGGGTTGACTCAGGTGATGATCTGCTTGAAAACATTGCTGAGCAAGGCCTGAACTACTTTAATGAAGCAGAAGATGCTTCGGGTGGTGTTAATGCTTCGCGAGGAGATGTTGGTGCATACAACTTAAGAAACTTAGGCGTTGGTAACACTCTTACTCTTTTAAACGGAAGAAGATTAGTAAACTCTCCAGGCTATCAAACTGAGCTAATTGGTGGAGACTATGTTCCAACTACAAGTGTGAACTCTAATTTAATTCCAGTTACAGGAATTGATAGGCTGGAAATTTTACGTGATGGAGCTTCTGCTATTTATGGTGCTGATGCAGTAGCTGGTGTTATTAACAATGTTTTACAAAAAGATTTTGAAGGTCTTACTGTAACTGCCAAGGTTAGCGCATACGATCATTTTGAGACTGAGGATAACAGCGCAACTATAAAATGGGGTTCATTCTTCAACGATGGAGCCACTAATATCAGCGTTTTTTTTAATCACTACAGCCGTGGAAACATTCAAGCAAAAGAAGACCCTAGATGGGGTGCTGGCGATCATAGACCTTTTGTTGATGCAAACTCGCCATGGAAAACAAGCACATCATTCAGAAATCTGAGCTCTAATTCAATTTATCCTCAAATGGATATGGTGAGTTCTAGTGAGCACAAAGGTGAAAGTTATGACCATGTGTGGACTGACTCAAACGGAGAATTTGAAGTATTTCCATTAGGTGATAGCAAGTGTACTAACAGAGGAAACCCTCTTTTTGATACTGGGTATGGAACATGTATTGCTCCTGATGGAAATGGTGCGTTAAGAAGTAACTTTTGGGGCTCTACTGATGTAAGAGGTGAAGTAATAAGAAATAATGTTGTGATGTTTATTAACCATGATATGGGTAATGGCATTGAATCTTTTACAGAATTAGGCGTGTATAGCTCTGATAGTGACAGAATTGCTCATGCATCATACGCTTTTACCTCTTCAAAACATCGAGTCGGACCAGATAACTATTACCTCAATCAGCTGAAAGTAAATATTGATGGGACTCCTACAGCTATTTTTGCTGGCAAACAGCTATACATAGATAACTACAGATACGAAGAAAGAAACAGGCTGGTTAATGTTCAGAAAGAAACTTATAGATTCCTGCAAGGCTTCAGAGGCTCCAATGGTAATTGGGATTGGGAAACAGCTTTTGTTGACTCTATAGCTAAGTCAAGAGATGTTACAAGAAATAGAATGTCTAACAATCTTCTCAAAGCGGCTTTAAATGACCCAACGCCAGCGGCATATAACCCTTTTAGTGCCGGTATAAATTCAAATATTGAGCGAACACTAATCGATGTTTATAGAAAAGGAACTAGTGAACTTACAATGTTTGACTTTAAAATGTCTAATAGTGAATTTATGTCATTGCCTGCTGGTGACGTTGGTCTGTTGCTAGGATTTGAGTATCGCGAAGAATCAATCAGTGATGATAGAGATCCTAGATTGGACGGAACTATTACTTACACTGATTATGAGGGTGATACATTTCCATTAGTTGCAGATGTCCTAAACTCTTCGCCTACATCAGATGTTTCAGGCTCAAGAGATGTTTCATCTTTATTTGCTGAAATGCAAATTCCTCTATCTGAATCTATTGATATGCAGATTGCTTTAAGAAGTGAAGACTTCTCGGACTTTGGCGATGCAACAGTTGGAAAAATTGCTGTGGGTTGGCAAGCAGCATCGTGGATGAGTGTTAGAGGTTCTGTCTCAACTGCTTTTAGAGCGCCTAATATTATTCAGGTGAATGAAGAAACTGTGGTTAGATCTGGAACAAGATATGACAGAGCTGCATTCAGAGTAAATGAGGTGCAAAGCGTTGATAACGTTATTGACAGTGATTCAAGATATACCATTCAAAGAATGGCAACTGGTGCTTCAGGACTTGAAGCTGAGGAATCTGATAATACATCTTTTGGTGTTGTTTTAACCCCAATGGATAATTTGATCGTTACAATAGACACGTGGTCTATTGAGAAAGATAAAACCATTGGCTTGTTCGGTCGTGAAAACCAGACTGTTAATGACATGCTTTTAAGGTTTGCTAATGGTACAAGTAATTGTGACACTTTTGCTGGAGATCCTTTGGTTGTTCGTGAAGCACCAGATGATGGTGAGGCAGCTGGTTTTGCAGCTGCAGGCGTATGCCCTTTTGGTCCTATTAAATTCGTTAAAAATGATTACACCAATATGGCTTTAAGAACCATTGAAGGAACAGATGTTGGTATCTACTATGACTTTGAAACTGCCTATGGTGATTTTGATATTAGATACATCGGGACATTCCTTGATAAGTTTGAGCAAAAAGCAAGTGGTAAATTTGCTGAGCTCCAAGCAGCTAAAGATAATGGAACAATCCCAGCATCCATTCCCCTGAAGGGCTTTGGTGACCTTCTTGGAAAAGATGGTGTTTATGATAACAAACATACCTTAAGAGTGTCTTGGGATAAAGGTCCTTATAGAGCAAGTCTAGTTGGTCTTAAAAAAGGCTCATTTGTGCAAACCTCATTGGGAACAAAGAACGGAGTGCCATATGTTGTTCCCGCAATGACAACCATGGACCTAACATTGTCTTACAACTTCACATTAAGTGGTCAGAAAGCAAGAGTTAGATTTGCGGTCAAGAATCTTGAAGATGAAAGAGCGCCTACTGCTGATAGGTACTACGGCTACTTCGCAGATGCTCACCAAGACTATGGAAGAAACTATTATCTTGATTTAAGAGTTTCATTCTAAGAATTAAGTTAAAATTTAAGGGAGCTTAGGCTCCCTTTTTTAATGATGAAATTTAAATTACGTTCTTTTCTATATTTGTGTTTGCTCACAATGATTCCATTTGCCTTTGCCGATGACCAATATCAGTTTGAGAATTGGGATGGCGCAAAATTACCTGTCTTTGTTGCAAAGCCAAATAAAATTAATAAATTAACTCGCCTTGTTGTAGTAATGCATGGCCGCAAGAGAAATGCGGAAGAGTACCGAGATCAGTGGAGTGATTCAGCAAAAGATTTAAACCTGCTTATATTAGTGCCAGAATTTAGTGAGCAGAACTTCCCTCAAGTATGGGGTTTTAATTATGGTAATTTAAAAACTACTTCATTAGAGCCAATTGATAAAAGTCTTCATGCATTTAGCGCTATTGAGCCCTTAGCTAATGGAGCTTTGAAAAAGTTTAGACTAAAGTCAGATAATTGGGGTATTTATGGACACGGAGCAGGAGCTCATTTTGTGCATCGATATGTCCTTCATCACCCTGAGGCAAGCCATACACTGGCAATTGCAGCAAATCTTGGTTGGTATCTTTCTATGACAGATCAAGAATGGCCTTTTGGTTTAACAAATTCCAATATTGATAATGCAAAACTTAAACAAGCTTTTGGTAAATATTTTTTATTAATGCTTGGAAGAGCAGATACCTCAACTAAACCTAATACACCCTATGTTGCAGAACACTGGGATATTATCAATCTGCAGGGAGAGCATCGACTTGCTAGAGGAAGAAATTTCTTTAAATCTGCAGTAGCTAAATCAAAAGAGGTTAATCAATTTTTTAAATGGGGAATGGTCGAAGTGCCAACTACAAAAGGTCACAGTAATACAGAGCAAATGGTTCCCTATGCGGCTGAAATGTTTCATGCGAGACTAAAATAATGCAGGCTTATAAAAAAAGGGGTTTTTGGATTGGTTTGGCTGCTTTCTTTTTTGTTTTATTAACTCCCAATCCTGAATCTCTATCACCAATAGGTTGGGCAGTTGCTGCCGTTACTTTACTGATGGCAATATGGTGGGCAACAGAGGCAGTTCCAGTTGCTGTTACGGCACTTCTACCTTTGGCATTGTTTCCAATGCTGCATGTTACTGATTTTAAAACAGCCGCCCTGCCCTATGCGAATCCAAATATTTACTTATTCATGGGTGGATTTATTTTAGCATTAGGTATTGAATCATCTGGACTACATAAACGACTAGCTTTAAGAATGTTAATTGCAATTGGAAATAGTGGAGCAAAATTAGTTGGAGGCTTCATGCTTGTTTCTGCTTCCATAAGTATGTGGGTGATGAACACATCAACTACTTTAATGTTGTTGCCAATTGGATTGGCTGTATGCTCAAGTGTTGCTGAAACTATTCCAAATTTTTCAGCCAAAGAAAAGAAGAACTTCGAAACATCGCTTTTGCTTGGTATTGCCTACGCCGCTTCAATTGGAGGAATGTCCACTTTGGTAGGAACAGCTCCAAATATTATATTTGTAGGCTTTATACAAGAAACCTATGGCATTGAAATTTCTTTTATAGATTGGATGAAATTGGGAGTGCCTCTAGCAATTTTAATGTTAGGTGCATCATGGTATGCAATTACAAAAATAGTTTATCCCGTTAATTTTATAGCTAGCATGGAAACAAAATTAGAGCTTCAAAATATGCTTACAGATCTAGGTCCTCTAGGTAGAGACGAAAAAAAAGTTTTAATCATTTTTTCTTTAGCGGCTGGTGCATGGATGTTTAGAACATTACTGGATAATTTTGTGCCTTTGTCCGGCCTTACGGATGCAGGGATTGCTATATTTGCGGCATTGAGTTTTTTCTTCATCCCTTCTGAGAATGCTAAAACAGATTTACTTACTTGGGAGCAAGCTAATAAACTTCCATGGGGCTTGCTTGTATTATTTGGTGGTGGATTATCTTTAGCAGCATCAATTGGCTCATCAGGTCTTGGAAGCTGGATTGGTCAAGGCTTAACTATTTTAGGAAATGTTCCACCCATTGTCCTCATATTAGCAGTTGCAACTTTGATTATATTCTTAACTGAAATCACCTCTAATGTTGCAACCACCTCAACATTTTTACCAGTAGTTGGGGCAGTTGCAGTTGCCCTTGGAATTGCGCCAGTAGCTCTAACTATTCCTGTTGTATTAGCAGCAAGTTGTGCATTTATGCTTCCTGTAGCAACACCGCCTAACGCGATTGTATTTGGTTCAGGAAAATTAACCATCCCGGATATGATGAGAGCAGGATTTGCCTTGAATATTATTGGAGTTCTTTTGGTTACGGTATTTGCCTTCTATTTGGCTCCAATGATATTTTAAAATCTATGATGCTTAAATATATTTTCTTTTCTCTTTTATTTTTTGCCTCAAATGTATGGGGACAAGTTAGGTACATTGATTATCCCTCGCCCTTTCATCCCACTATCGGAAATTCAGGAATGGTTGTTTCTCAGAACCAAGCCTCTTCTGATATTGGAATAGAAATTTTAAATATGGGTGGTAACGCAATTGATGCAGCTGTAGCAGTTGGATTTTCTTTAGCAATAACTCTTCCTAGGGCAGGCAATATAGGGGGTGGAGGCTTTATGCTTGTTTATTTGAGTGATGAGCAAAAAACAATAGCCGTAGATTTTAGGAGCTCTGCACCTCAAAATATTTCAGAAGATGACTTCCTCTTTTTAAAAGATAATTATGATCAAAGGAGATATGGCTACAAAGCATCCGGAGTTCCAGGAACTGTAGCTGGCTTACTGCAAACACATAAACGTTTTGGAAAGCTGTCTTTAAATAAAATATTGCAGCCTGTTATAAAGCAAGCTCAAAATGGAATACGAGTTAGCTATGATCTCAATCAAGCAATTGGCAGTGCCGATCAAATAAATCTTGATCAAGAATCTCAAAATATCTATTATCAAAAAGGTAGCCCAATTAAAGAGCATTCACTTATGAAGCGTCCTGATTTAGCTTGGACTTTTCGTGAAATCGCTAGAAATGGTGAAGATGCATTTTACAAAGGCTCTATTGCAAAAAAGATCCTCAAAGCTATGCAACAAAATGGTGGATATATTTCACGGAAAGATCTTGAGTATTACAAACCTAGATTTGCAGAACCAATCCAAACAACCTACAGAAATCATAAGGTCCTCGCTCACCCTCCTCCAGCTGGCGGAGCTGCAGTATTGCTTGAGGGATTAAATATTCTTGAAAATTTTAAAACTGATGAAATGGGTCCAAACTCAGCAAGTTTTTTGCATCTATTTGCCGAGGCATTGCAGCGCGGGCATATGGACAGATCAAGATATATGGGTGATCCTCAGTTTTATGATGTGCCTATTAAAAAAATAATTTCAAAGGAAAGAGGAAGCTCTCTGGCTCAGAAGATTGACCCTCAAAAAGTTACACCCCCTGAGAAATTAAATCCCGACTCATTACTAGAAGAAAGTGAAAATACCACCCATTACTCAATCATTGATAGAGATGGCAATGTTGTTTCCAATACCTACACCTTAGGTTACTCATTTGGTTCAGGTGTAACCATTCCTGGTACTGGAATTCTTCTTGATAATCAGATGAATAATTTTGCTTATCAATATGGAAATCCTGAAGTGATAGATCGATCTGCAAGCATAGGCAATAAATTTGAACCGGGTAAGAGACCTATGAGCACCATGACACCAATAATAGTCTTTGATGAAAATAATGAGTTAAAACTCATCACAGGGTCTCCTGGCGGTGCTCTGATCCCAGCTGCTGTGCTTAGGGTTGTAACTGGAATAATTGACTTTAATTTAAATCTTGGTGAGGCAACAATGCTACCAAGAGTTCATAAAGATTGGCCTTACAAAAATTTGAGGTTAGAAAAAGGCTTTAGCAATGATACTCTGAAGATTCTTCAATCCTATGGACATGAGTTAGAAGAATCCAAGACGATGGGTTCAACACAAAGCATTTTAATATCTTCAAAGGGCAAAGAAGGATTTGCAGACCTGAGGCGCCCTAATGCAGGGGTAGCTATACAAATTGATTAAAGCCCTAGCCTTTATTCATAAAATGAATAATCTATCTGATGCAGATTTTAAAGATTATTATGAAAACAAACATGCTCCATTAGCCTCCTCTCTTCTTACATTGGAAGGATATGAGAGAAACTATGTAAATTCAGCGCTAAATCCTCTTTATGCCTCGCTTGGTTCAATAAGTATTTTTCAATATCAATCAATTCAGTCTTTGGAGATTGTTGGTAATGAGATGTCTTCAAGCGCTGGTGATATTCTGCGAGAGGATGAGCTCAAATTCATGAACGTACAAAAAAACTACCATGTTCTCACAGAGTCAAATCAATTAACAAAGAACAAATTTAAGAAAAAAATTTTTTACCCTTGTAAAAATGATGAAGATTTAAATTTATTAGATACTTATGAGGGTCTGGAAAAAGTTTCCGATAATCTTCTTGTAGAGCCAAATGAGATAATTGGTATTTCTGAATATGGGATTACGCAGGAAATATCTTTGGAGATCCTAGAAAATCTATCTACGGATCATCCCAGAGCTATAATCGCAACTTGTATTAACTAAAATTAATTGGCTAAATATTCTAAAGCTGCATCTATCCTATGATTCACCTCAGCCAGATCAAATAAAGAGAGAGTGAGACCGAGAGATGGTGACTGGGTAGAGCCTGTCATTGCTATTCTTATCGGTTGATTGAGTTTTGGAGTGGGCAGGCTTAATGCAGATTGAGCTTCCTGTAATGCATGATCTATAGACTCTTCACTCCAAACCTCTAGGCTATTCAGCTTTCTTTGCACAAATTCTAAAACTGATTCTGCTCCTCTTAAAAATTTATCTGCAGCTTTTTGATCATAAGAGTTCACTGGAGAAAAATAAGGTACAAGGTCTTTAGCCACGCCAAGGAGTGTAGACTGAGAACTTCTCATGGCTTCAATAATATCGTTGCTATTGTCTTTTTGTGTGTAATCAATGCCAACAATTTCAAGAAATGGAATCAACCTTCCTTTGAAATCAGCAAAAGATAGTGCTGCTAAATGGTTATT
>ERZ651776.4442-NODE-4442-length-12947-cov-3.579487_pt1 | contig 12947 bp, 17 predicted proteins | sample MGYA00514761_ERZ651776 | MGnify/ENA metagenome assembly ERZ651776 | reverse complement strand
GGAGGCAAACCAGCGTCATCAGGTCGCTACTGCGAGTTGGTAATTATGTTTAGTTTAAAGTCCTTGTCTAACCCATTAATGCTAATCTTCCCCTCTTTCACAAGACGCTTAATCGTACGACCAACTTCTAAGAATTCGTCATACGCCTTGTCGTGTTCTGGAGGAGCTGGTAAATTTGGTATGAACATGTTAAATGCCATCATTTTCTGAGGCATCGAGAGTTCTTTATCTTGCAGTACACTTAAAAGGTTTTTGGGAAGCCTGGAAAGATCCTTTTTAGTTAAACTTGAAAGATCCATTACTCTTTATGGGTATTTATTCTTTAAATGAAGATAAAGAATTTGTAATTATATTTTGTAATGGAAAGTCTAAAAAGGTATGACTTTCTGACACAAGAAGAATGTGATACTATTGTTCATGAAATCCTTTCTCTGGAAGATGCAGTTAAACGACTTGGTCCCGATATATATCCAGGCACTTCCGAAGATTCCTTAACGGGGCGATACAACGTTTTTAATTATCTTAACGTCCCTGAGATTAATACTATTCTCGAACCCAAATTGAAAAAACTTTTGGGTCCATGTGTTCTTCAATGTTGGGCAAATATTCTTAGACAAGGCGAAGGTATTGACGAACATACCCATTTCGGTGGTGTTGGCACTGCGTATGCCGAACGTCATGGGCTAACTGGAAATATATTTTTATACGGAGATCCAACTACTGGAACGTATTACAAATTTCCAGAGTTGGGTCCATTCCAGGTAAAATACGATAACAAAGTGGGTGAGTTGTCACTTTTTACACCTACTTTGGTTCATGGCGTTCCCAAAAATACAACCGGTGATATGAGAATATCAATGGCTATTGATGTTAACAGGGACCTCACCGAAGATATGATAAAATTACACATGTCCGATAAATGCCGAGTCTATTATCACATAAGGTAGTTAGGGTTTAGAATTAGTTATTAATATTACTGCAGGTACTGAACCCTTTGGTGGTTTTTTACAGAAAATCTTACAATCACAACAATCTTTTACCGATACACGCTGCTTTTTAGTGGCATAACATCGTGTGGGTAACATGATATCTTTGGATATGTAACGTGCTATTTGGTCAAGAAGTATCATCCTATACCTTTATCAGCGAAATTCCGTAGCCCAATTCTTCCACAAATGGGTCATTCTTGTAATCAACTTGGTAATATATCTTTTTGACACCACTACTCGCGAGGGCTTTGAAACAGTTGATACATGGATAGTGTGTGATGTAGGCCACAGAATCATCTATGGAGACACCTCTCTTCGCTGCATCGGTGATGGCATTAATCTCTGCGTGAATCGTGGCTTGCTCGTGACCCCAACGTACGATAGACCTATGGTCTGTACCAGCGAGGAATCCATTGTACCCCATACTTATGAGTCTATTGTTCTTCACTAGAACACACCCCACTTTTAGTCTTTCACATGGAGACCGAACCGACGCCAAAGTCGCAGCTTTCATGAAGTAGTCGTTCCAAGAGATTCGTTCCTCGGGTGGAGGGGATCGCTGACGCCTCTCATCCTTGGTCATAGACATGAAACGAGGTGATGAACGTAGGGCACGGGGACTGTCCATCTAAACCTGTATAAAGCCAAAACTTTAAGATTGTTAAATGGGATTATCAAAGCAGGGTATGTCGATACGTGGAGGTGGTTGGATGAGTTCCCAAGATTATAATGATCTTACGTGTTATAATCAAAATTTAAATAACGATTTTACGGAAGATAAATGGCTTGACCAAAAAACAACTGCCAAATGGAGACAAGAACAACGTAAAAAAATAATAAATTCTATTGATATTCGGTCATGTCCGTTTAAACTAAAAAATACACGACCGGATATATACAGACAAATTTGTATAATGATTAAACGTCACCCAGAATATCATACTGATCGCTTTGATGATATAATGGATATTGAAGTTAGAATTAATGCAAATGATAAAAAAAATCAAGAATTCTGGATAAAAAATCGTCTTGGATTAAACTCGTTTTCTTTAGAAACATGCTGTAAAAAAACGATAGATACACCTCAACAATCACAAGAATATAAACTAAAACGGGGGGCTATGCGTTCTACAATTCTTCCCCAAATACAAAACTTCAAATACAATAATCCAGCAGAATGTGACATTTGTAAGAAACCATTTCATATAGATGATCTACAAGTTGATCACAAGCCCCCCCTTACATTCAAACGACTTTCAGAAATATTTTTAGAAAAAATATGGAAAAAACCCATACCCATGACATTTAGAAAATCATGTGAGTTAAATGATGGAGCTCGGAGACCGAAAGATACAAGAACCGACGCATTTTTAGAAGAAGATATAGAAATAAACGACGCTTGGTATAAATTTCATGAAAATAATTGTATCTTGAGATCACTATGTAAACCGTGTCATAAAGGTGTCAACTCTTTAACAATATCTCCTCCACCATTTAGCCGCTAATTCTGGAAACAATTCCTCTAGGGTTTTGAAATATGTATCAAGATATCGCTTTTCTTCCTCTTCTTCCTCAGTCAATTTAAGACGGTCTGGGAACATACCCAACTTTATCGTCTTAAAATGATCCAGTCTTTTATTGAAATTCTCAAAAACACGAAACGATAGTAAGGTTTCGTCTTTTATGTTTAAAACACGAATTTCTTCGTGTATTCGGTCTAGGTGAACCATCTTGTATTTAACGCAGAATTTTGTTGGCTGTGTAGTTAATAACTTAAAGCTAATATGCCATGTGATATTAAAGATGAATAATCCCGAAGCATACTACCATGAACTTATCATTGTAAAGCCTAAATTCTATAAAAATACATATTGGGGTGGGCACAGGGGTATTCCTGAACCCGCTATATTATCAGGAAGATCTTTGTTTATGATTGATATGAAATCAACGCGTACCTCACGTATGAAAGAACACGAGTATTTACGTTCTTATGAAAGAGAATTTGGTTTGGACCACATTGAATACTATACCGGAAAAGATAATAAGAAATATCAAGTATGTTCACAACACACGGGTTGTCTCACATTGACTTCGCAACAGATGGAAAATGAGGGTTGGAAAAAAATTCGCCCAATGTATAACCTGTCACAAGATACGTATGTCAGGGTTTATGACAGGGAACGAGAAGAAATACGTAAAAAAATACGCGATCTTTTACCAGACCTTGCTACATATCGAAGACTTTATCATTCAGCCGCCACCCATTTGCCCGTAAATGAATGGAATCCGGGTTATTGGGGATATGCCATGAAACGTAAAGTTATAAAGATGGAGTCAAAATTAAAAGAATTTGAAAAGAAACTGGGATATGCATACAGTGAAATCGTTCTAGCTCATCTCGCCAACGACCAAATTCGGGAAGAGTATGGTTTGACGGTTACTTTCTAAAATCCTTATCAGCCGTGTAGTACGTCTTCCCCTTAGTGGCGAAGCTGTGCACCCTAGCATACCCCCACGCTTGTGGAGAAGCTCCCGGTCGATGCCCGGTTCTCCACGCAGCGAGTCCCCTATTGTAGATGGTCTTCACGGTCTTTAGAGGAATGCCAGTAGCCTTAGCAATTTCAGGGAGAGACTTGATCTCTGGTCCATACTTTTTCCTAAACTTTTGGGTGTAGGAGGAAGTCTTTGTCTTTTGTCCTTCGTCTGTTCTAAACTTGGTGTAGTCTTTTTTGAGCATCTTCTTGTAACGAGTTTCAACCTCCTTGAGAGTCCCAAGCCCCCTGAAGTATTTGAGGGGTGCATAGATTTGACCTTCTGTTCTACGCAGTTGCCCAACTTTTCGAGCAATTTGAGCATCGGTGAGAGGCATCTTATATTTCACTGAGATTTTTGTTTATTTGGATTTGGATTTGCGTTTGTCGAGCCGTTGATAACCCTCTTTACGCATCATTTTATCAACTCGTCTCTCCAATACCGGACTTGAACGCCGAACCCGGTTAATGATGTTCCTGGCAAGTTCAAGCTCCTTCTCACGCCTTGATTTGAGTGATAACTGACCGAACTTTGGGGTAAGGATATTCAATTCCCGTTGAACGTTCGTTTTTAAATTAGATAAATTGACCAATTTATTTATCTTATTTTGTGCGGTCTTATTTAGACGCTTACTTATGGGTGTAAAAAAACTTTTTTTCTGAGGCATTTTACTTAAAGGTATCTTACAATGTGTATACATAAAAATATGAGTGATACCAAGACCTTCCTTCTCGGTGCCGTCACGGGATTTGCCGCGTGTGTCGTCGCAGTAAAAGTGTATAACCGAGTTATGAGCAAGAAAGAGGAATAATAATGTGTGTATATTATAAATGCCACCTACATCACCTCAGGTGAAGCAGGCTAAAAAAAAGCTCACACCTATATCACCCTCAAAAAAACGGTATCGTGACAGCCCTAAAATAAACGATCGTTTGACGTATATATTACGAATGCAAGATCCTAAAGTGAAGCGCGATAAACAGTTAGTGCGCGCTATACAAAATTTCATAAAAAAGAATACGTAGCTTAACATTTCTTTTTATACATACTCGAAGCACCCACTGCGTACATAGCGAATACCCATAACGGTACACCCGGATACGCTTTCTTCATGTGTTCGATGGGATTCGTAACTTCGAACGTGTTTTTCGTCTGTTTAAATGAAAAATAAAGTAAAGGTAAAATGAGTGACGCGTGAACGTGTCTATTTTTAACTTTGCGTCCGTACATGTTTAATAAGACCACACTCGGAACCCAATGAACTATTATATCACAAACTTTTAACAGGGCTTCATTACCGTTAGTATATTTTTCTGCCATTTTATTTGGAAATAAGTGTGTTATCGTGCTTCCCGTGAATAATGCCCCTAAATTCACGGGAACCATCATTTCAGCCGATTTACCAGCTATCATCATGGTTATGTTCATTACATTGATGACAAATGTTAATGGTGGATTATTCATTTTATCATTATGTTTTATTTTTTTAAGAGTTTAAATAATTGTGCGATATCATGCTCCAGTATGAATTTTACATCATTGTTTAAATATATTTTCACATCCGGTTTCGGCTTTTCTTTAGACTTGTACATGAGTAGTAAGAGATATATGTATGTTCCCAGGGGTACTTCGTCACCTGGATCGGCGGGGATAATATCTTTACCCTGTTTGACAATGAGTTTGTTATGTTTAAACACCATTATAACACCACTTTCTTTAATCTTCTCTATGATCTTATCGTGATGACCCTCGTAAATATCATCGACTAAAGCTGTCATTCTTTTATTGTTACCATAGTCCTTGAGTTCGGACGTTATATTTGGATTTTTCATAGTCTTTATTTTTTTACCGTCGTTCGCGAATACGAGTAAATCACCATTTGCGGTGGACGTAGTACTCTTCTGTGGTTTTGTTCTGAACTTGGAAAAAATGTATAAACAGACGATGATCAGGACGATCCAAAATATCTGTTGACGATTCGTCGGGTCCATTATTATGTACGGTACATTTTTTTCTTCGGTTATCTTAATATAATGTCGGAACAACCTATCGCGTCAGCCGGAATTGCCCAATCACCCGCAATTATAACCAATAACGCGACTAATGCATTGGGAGGTAAACCTACAGGTTTAATCACTCTCGGTGTTCTCGCAGGTGCTATCGGTGCCGCGATTTTATACACACCCATCGCTTCTATCGGTATCGATAGGTACCTTAAGTGTGATGCTATTCAGGGTGACCAAAAGTATGATAACCGAAAAATGTTTCTGAGCACAACACTCACGGTTATGATTACCGTTGCAGCCACTTTGGTTGGATACTACATCATCGATTCTTTCTCTAAGCAGAAAAGTGGTTTACCTTTCCTGTTGATGATGGGAGGTGTTATGGGTATAATTGCCAGTGTATTCACGTATCAGCTCCAGCAGACGACTGAGGAGTGTGGTGAACCCGATGATAATTCCAAGAATTTTGTGATTCTCTGTATTACGGGCGCCGTGTTTATGACTATCGGTGGTATTTATCTTTTGGCTAAAGCCAACCCTAACACGGTAAAGGCGATGAGAAATAGAGCCTCTTCCGCTGCTTCTTCTGCCGCGGCGAGTGCGAAATCTGCTATGGCGAAAAAGTCCGCTTAATTTGTTTGAATAATTTGTTTTTGTATTATAATGGAGCTATATGAAGCTACGTATATTATATGCATGCTCATCGTGCATATAATACGACGTACGGGTTCTATAACGTTTGAAGAAAAAGTTAAAATACTTCAGTTCGTGGGTGATTTAGTTTTGAGTTTAGATAACAAACGCTGCAATATGTATATCTGCGATACCAAGAAAATGCTCGTATAAGCGGCTGAATAGTTAGCACCGATTCTATACTGATACGTGAGCCACAGAGTACTGGATAATATACCCGCCAATACATAGTTTACACTGTAGCTACTGACGTCGTCTTTTTCATATACATTTTTCATGTTCAGGGCAATTTGACTTATACCCAATGACACGGCCGCGATAGCTATCCATTGATTTGTTGCGATGACCATTTATATAATTAAAGATTTTTTTTATATTGTAGTATATAAAATGGAAGCTATCTTACAGGCCTACTCTGTCAAGTCGAAGGAAAATGAGCGTATCGTTGAGCGTGTTACGCGTCTCATTCATAAGTACAAAAAGACCGGTATCAACAAGGATAATATTTGCGGGCTGGTTTCTGTTCTGATGATGGATGTTAATAAGTTAAAGAAACTCACAGGCCCCGAAAAGAAGGATCTCGTCATTGATCTCATTTACTCTGTCATCGAACAAATAGACGCGGGTGATGAGGACTCGGAACTTGAAACTGTTTTGAAGACTATGGTACCTCCCATGATTGATAGTTTTTCGGCAATGTTAAAGTTAAATAAGGCTTGCGGTTGCCTAAAGTAGAGATGAGGTTTCCGAATTTAGAAACCATGATCATGTACGGTGTGTATTCAATAAAAGATTTGATTTTATATTCCAATAATAAACTGCGAAAAAGGAATATAAAACCATTGAATGAGTGTACAAATTGCTCATATGTATTTACTGAAAATGCATGCCCTAATTGTTGTTCTACTTCTTTGGCTTAATAACCAAACCTAGTACGGATTCTAAGTTATTCTTTTCTCGTTTCAATGGTTTTTCTCTTTTTAGTTTTAACTGATTAGAATCACCGCTCGCATTATTTATTTCATACATTTTTTGATTTTTAGTGAAATCTTGTGTTAGTACCATTTTATTCGCCTCTGTTGTGATTATGGTATTCGGTTTCTCTTTGTCAATACAAGCGTTACTTCTGAACTCTTCTATCGTCAAATCCCCACCAAAATGTGTCAGGCTTTGCCTCTTCGGCGCTGGTTTAATATGCCCTATCTTGTTATATATCTTTTTACGCATCATCACCATATGCCCACACATGATACTCCCTCTAGATAAACCGTAATGGTCTAACGCGTATGTCTTCATACAACTCCAAGAACAAAAATTACCTGAAGTTGTAAATTTTTGACGACGATCATCGTATCTCGTCGGTAATGAAAGTGGTGTATTTTCAAATGGGTGACAACACCACCAGCACCACATATTAATAAAATCTTAGGATATTTCTTTAAGTTTTTTTATATGAATATAATATAACAGGGATACAAATGAGTTCTAAACGAGCTACTCCTGTAATCGTACTATTCATTTTAGTATTATTCGGGTTGACCATTTTTAGAAATTTTTATTCGGAACCTAACAAGGATAGAATTATTAAAACAAAATTATCAGCAAAGGGAACTATCGAGGGTAAAGATTTAGAGGTCATTTCAGGAATTGATAAAATGAGAGAGATTGAAGAAGAAAAACGTAAGAAAAGAGAAAAATTGGAGGTTGGTTTAGATGAATATTCCGAATACGTTGATAAAGCCGAGTTTCTTAGTCAGTTGAAATTGTTGTGTGATATACCACCCAACGAAAGTGGTATATGCGATCCAGAAGTTTTTGACACGAATGAAGAGGGTTGTTGTGTCATAAAAGATGTAGATACTATTGGAGATGAAGACAAAACTGTACCTACGACCGGACCATCGGAAGAACTCGACTTATCTATGCTTCAACAGTGTTTGGGTGAGGGTGAAGAAGATGATAGTGGATATATGGTATGTAAAGGTACTAACGAGCGATACGATTATGAACAAGAATGTTGTATACGAGCCTGCGCCGTGTATCCCATAAACGATGAGTGTGTAGATAACGGTGGATTTACAAACTTGGTCGATGGGTGTTGCGTACCACCCGATTATTCGAGTCAAAAGGCCAAAGAGGAAGCCGATAAAGCCAAAAGGCAAATGCTCGTTGAAACGATGGCGGCTATGTTAGGTGATGTATTAATTACAGCGATATTACCAGAACTCGCGCAACGTCAATTAACAAAAAATGCAGCTAAACAGGCGGCGAAAAAATCCGCACAAGAAGCTAGTGAAAAAGCGTCACAACAGGTTTTAAGTCAGCTCGATACCATAACAAAGGAGGCTGGCGAAAAGGCTGCTAAAGAAGCTACCGAAAAGGTTATTGAAGAAGCTGGTGAAAAAGCCGCCAAAGAGGCTGGTGAAAAGGCTGCCAAAGAAGCCGGCGAAAGGGCAGCTAAAGAGGCGGCCGAAAAAGGTGCTAGTGAAGCTGCTCAAAAAGTCGCGAAAGAAGCTGCCGAAAAAGCCGCTAAAGAAGCGGCTGAAAAAGCTGCCAAAGAAGCTACCGAACGCGCCCTTAAGGAATCTACCAAAAAAGCCTCTAAGGAAGCTGGTGAACAGGCTGCGAGAAAGGCGGGGCGTGAAGCCATAGAAGCCGGAGGTGAACGCGCCGCATCGGAAGCTGCGGAAAAGGCTGCGAAAGAAGCTACCGAAAGGGCTACGCGTGAAGCTTCTGAAAAAATCGCAAAAGAAACGAGTGAAAGAGCTGTCAGAGAAGCTGCCGAAATGGCGGCAGAAAGATCTACTAAGGAGGCTGCTGAAAAGGTGGCAAAGGAAACTACCGAAAAAATCGTCAAAGAAGCTGGCGAAAAAGCTGCGAAGGGTGGTAAATATACAAAACAATTAATGAAGTTTATGGCGGGTACTAAATCAGCGGGAAAAGGTGCGGGTAAATTGGGTGCTAGGAAAATGGCGAAAGGTTTAGCGAAAGTATCGGTTAAATTAGCTTCTAAGATGCTCGCGAAATCTATGGCCATAGCCATGAAAGCTATAGCTAAACTCAGTAGCGGGCCCGTTGGATGGGCAACGATGATTCTCGATGTGTTCACTATACTAGCCGATATGGCGGACGTACAGGGTCTTAATACGTTTGTCGACAACAGTCAGCTCATAAACATGAGAGATGTTATCATATATCAAACGTGGTTTGCGTTAAAGACAGAAGGTGTGGATTTCCCGATTATGTTCCCTATAGACGCTTTTTTCGTAGACGAGTGTGAGATGGCACAATTAAGTATGACTAATTCGATCGTGGAAGATCTTATGCTGTCCCTGAAAGATAGAATCGCTGGATCAGGTGGTGATTCTGTAGATTGTGAAGACGAAGACCAGCGGGCAGATAACGCACAAAGGTGTATGGACGAGGATATGGTCGAATCCTTATGTAAATTCATAGTTATCAATATCTTATCCGAAGAGATACCATTAGCAGAGGATAAATTAACCGAAGAGGAAAGTGCCACAATAGAATATGAAATTTATGAACAACACATGTCCGACCCTATCAAATATCATAAAAAATATTTTGAATCTATGGTTGAACAATTTACGGCCGACCCAAAATTATCACCTACGATGATTAAGTTTGTTCCCGCCATGTGCGATGAAGTGAATATGGGTATATCCTTAACAGAAGAAGGATGTCGGCATCTTAATAATGTATATAAACCAACGTGGTTTGCTTTTAATGATTTATTTATGCCAGCTAAGAAACCCCACGAAGAATATAGCGATCCGTATGTAGCTGTGTACGGAATGGATGTGGTGACGGTCAACGAAATGAACGTAGGATCCGCGGATGCCCCAAATATAATAATGAAACGTGCAAAGGATGTTAACGGTAACGACCTAACCGAACCTGTATCGTGGATGTATCCGTTTGGTATGTTAGTATCGTTTTGTGAAAAGCCGAAGAAATCGTCTAAAAGAGGAGCACTCGTTTCCCCTACAGAATTTGGTGTAGAATTTGATTTCGAAACGGGTGTATGTAAATTTACAGAAGCTATGTGTAATAGATACAGCATGGATACCACTTCACTAAATTGGTGGGGGTATGAGTATCTTAACTGTAAACCCAACGAAGGAAGTGCGGAGTTATCTTTTATTTTCGGTGACGCCGGTGCTGCGAACATAACCGAGGCATGGGATAACCGAATCAAAATGTTCGAGTCAGGCGATCCAGGTAAAATAGCTTTGGCATTGGTGTCAATGCACCCGGTCGGTTTGATTGGTGACATGGTGGGACCTATGGTAGACGAAACGTGGAAGGCGAATAAAGATAAATATAGTACAACTGAAGAAGCTGTAGTTTTTACAGCACTCGATCCAACCGGTGTTGTCGGTGGTTTCATGACTAACATGGCAGATCAACTCGGTGGAAGAGATAAGTGGTGTGAACCAGGTGATACGTGTAAACGTTTCCACGCTAAACATACTGGTGGTAATACCCAAAATTGGTCTGTTCGTGTACGTGAGGGTGAAGGTGATGAGACTATTTCCATATACAACAGTGGTCAAGCATACCAAAATCAAGTCAAGGATGGTGAAGATCATGTATTTTATATACCCGAAAATGGTTATTTTGTGGCAACCGCTACGGGTGATATAGAAACCCCAGGATTTGACGAGCTTGCAGGTTGTGATCGTAAGTTATCGTTACTTTATAATGATATATCCGAGGATGCACCCGTAACAATTTCATCGTGGAACGGTTGTATGAAACAAAAAGATAAGGCCAAGTGGCAGAAGGATATAGCTAAGGTATTTGGCGATGGATATAAAACTGTTTCGGATATGATGACATGTAATAGTGCTATGCTGGGTTATGCGGTAAGGAATATGGGTGAATTTGTAGGTGACGCTGGAGAAGAAATCGTAGATGTGGCTAATGAAGTAGGTGATGGGCTTGAGGATACGTTTGGTCCAGACGGGTACATAGTTAAAGGATTCGACGAGTTCAACGATACTGCATTTTCACAATGGTTTAGAAAAGATCTGAAAAAGTTTTTCGAACATGAATTAGGTGAGGGTTTGGAACATGCGTTTAAAGATAAGGTTTGGGAAGAAGGTTTGGAAGCGTTTTTTGAGGGTACGTACAATGAAGATATAGAAGAATGGTTTGAAAACGATGTAGCCGACGCTTTTGTAGATTTCGGTGATTGGTGGGGTGACAGCGCTTTGGACGCTGGCAAGGCGTTGGGAGGCCTTAGGGATGGAATAAATAATGAACTCGATAAGATAGGTGTGGGTGAAATTACTTTAGGAGAATTATCCGGGGACATTGAAACGTTGTTGGTGGGTATCCCCAACACCGCCCAAGATGTTGTAAAGTTTGCAGAGTTTGTCGCTGCAGGTGATTTTTCTGCCGCAGAAGCGCTACTGGGTGAAGGGATAGAAGATTTAGCTGATACTGTACCGGGTAGAATTTTAGTTGGTGGTGGAAAGCTCGCAGAAAAGGGGTTTAACGAAGTTAAAGCTGGTTTAAAAGGTGTATCTAAAGCCACACAAAAATGGGCAAATGCTCATTTAAAGAACGAAGTAACGGTCGCGGCAGTTGCCGGTCTCAATGAGATGGTAGAATTTACCGACTTTGCAGCAGAACAAGCTTTCAAGTTTGTTACAAACAATGTGTTACCCGCAGTGGCGGATGGTTTAAAGGATGGTTTCAAGGATTTCGGTAATAACACTGAGAAGTGGTTGAAGGGTGAATTTACTGACTTTTGGGAAGCAGATCTTCCCGACTTCTTCAGTAATGCCGGCAACGTCATCGGTGACGGAACTAAGGATTTCTTTACAGGAAAGTTGTGGTAATTAAAATATTTTACCTAAGTGAAACAATTTTTTTATAAAATTTATATCAATATATTCTATAAAAAAATGCAAGAGGATCCAAAAACCACACGCTTCATGGAATCGCTCGGAACGATCATGGATATATGGGATAGAAACGCTTTATTATTTTCAGATGAAGAGTTCGTTGACATGTGCGAGGCTATTCAAAGGTTATACCGTATCGATCTTCATGACCAACAGTCTATGTTCGGGAGATATGAAATGAAGATAAATGATCTCACAGAATATATGGAAAAAATTAAACCTTTGAATAAACTGACAAAGGAAATGAGGGAGCAAGCTTTAGAGGATTTTGGAAAGAAAAGGATGGAACATATTTTTTTAAAAAAATATTCAGTGAAAAATTTAAAAGAAAATGGAATAGAAGTAAACACTTCTCAAATTTACAGAGAGGCTCTCAAAAGAGAGAATGAATTAAGAAGTAAAAAATATACAGCCCTATTCAAAAGACTTAACGAAATCCGGGAGCGGGCGATAGAACTTGCATGATTGTAATAAACGAACGGGATACACGAAACACACGAAACACACGCAAGATTAGGAGGATCACGGTACGTCGTTTTCCTAACGTTGCGGATACCTGTTATGACTTTGCCTAGATATGGCCCGCGAAGCATACACGAAATGAGACCAAACCACGGGGTAAGCCCGTCGATTGTGGTGGCCTGAGGAAAACGAAAAATTAATTCAGGCGAAATTATTTTCTTAGCTATATATTGAGACGAGAAATTGCCCATAATTAGCCCAAGAAATAGCCCGTAAATTAGCCCTATTTTGGTCTGCTACGCAGACGACGGCGTAGCCGTCGGGGTGAA
>ERZ651776.4441-NODE-4441-length-12947-cov-3.818803_pt1 | contig 12947 bp, 12 predicted proteins | sample MGYA00514761_ERZ651776 | MGnify/ENA metagenome assembly ERZ651776 | reverse complement strand
GGCATTAACCTTCCGTCCGGCCCCCGACCTATCCCCATCGATCTGCGACATGACACGATTCGGGATGAAACGATCCTGACCACCCTGACTCCCGCCGCTCGCGTCGCTTAAGTAAGAGGCGTACGACAAGTTCGATCCCTGGGAGGTCGTGGAATCTATCGAGGTGTTCAGGAGGGTGTTCCTGGGGTTGACCCGTCGGTTGTTCCCCGGGCTGTGGAACGGCGACGACGACGACGACGATAACGCGCCTCCGACGCCGCCCCCGACCCCGCCGCAACCCGAATTCAAACGCTGCACGTAGTTTCCGTCGAGGTGTGTGCGGGAGGGGCTCGGGCTGGGACTGGGACGGGGGCTCTGGCGCTGGTGCTGCTTGGTCGACGAAAGCGAAGCGTTCCCCGATGAAGGGGACGGATAGTGAGGGTTTTTATGGCGGCGGGGGGGGGTGTGGGGGGGCGTGTCCGACATCGAAGGAGGAGGAAGGGAGGGAGGAGGAGAGGTGGAACGCGTAGGGATCTCCATATTGTGTATGTTAGGTTTAACCAGGAGGTTTTTCTTGCACCTGGAATCCCGTTCCGGTTTTGAATTGTGGCAGTGAATAGATGATTTTTGGAAACAAAAACGATATAGAGTACGCAGGGAAAGACCTCAGGGCGGCGGCGATGTGCTCGAATTATATCCGGACCCAAACATGGAAGACAATTTTGACTAAATTCATTCATTTATTTTGCCGAATATAATTTCTCTGCTGAACCGAAGAACAAAGACAACCCCATCCACTATTCGTACGACCCCCTCAACGAACGTCCGTGCTACTGCTAGAAATCCGAACCACTGTCATCAGAGCGTCTCCTTCGAATTCGACGTTTCCTTTTCCTGTCACGTACTTGCCCAAAAAAATGGCGTCTGCTGCTTCCCTCGAACCCCTCATCTCTTTCATTCGACATTCCTCTCCACCCGATCCCGACCCCGAACCCGAGCTCGAACCAAGCCCTTCGACTGAATCATTTCGGACCTCCCTTGAAGGAGCCGGCAGCATCGCGCGGCACCCTCCCGTTCTCCCACCGCATGTTCCGTTACATTCGTCCGTGCCCAGCTTCACAATTTTCTCGGATCCGAAGACCTCCTCGATAACGTCGCGCAAGCTGACCGAGCAGGAGAGAGGCATTCAACCGCATCCTAGCCTGGGGAAGAAAGTATCGGCACAAAAGGCCGGGATGGTGGGGGATTACAGCACCAAGGGTGCCCCTGTGGGATCTGCCAGGAAGGGTATTGGCATCGATGTTGGATACGACACAGACAATGGCGATTACCAAGACAAAGCTGATGTACCTAACGAGAGCAATAACGCCAGTACTTATCGCCACGAGGACTGCATGAGAGCCCTGGATTACCTCGAGGGAAGGATGAATGTCAGCTCAATTGAGGATTCAAAAAATGTCGAACTCCATCTGCCAGATTTTGTGATCGGTGGAGACATCGGTTGGAGGCCAAAGTCGTCGGAAGATGTTGCCGTCAACGACGGCGCGGGCGCCGCCGGCGACGGAGATGACGATGTAGTTTTCAACCCCCAAAATTTGAACTCCTCCGATGGGCAACAATTACTTTCGCAAAACTCAGTCCAAGAAGAAGGATCCACCGGGGCGAAGCAATTCAACTCGGGTTTTCTGTCCGGTTTGATCGACAGGGAATATCACCACAACGTCGTTATCGAGACAGCAAAAGTCGGCGGTCGTACGGGGAGTGTGGGCGGGCTGTCGGGCTTGGATCTTAGCAGCCTGGACCTGTATGGCGGCGATGAAGAGAAGAGCAACACTGACACCACCACTACCGAAGTGGGCGGCAACGAAGAAGTTGCCCCATGCAACCTTGAGGCGACCACTCAGTCGATTGCGCAACTATCAACAGGCGGCGACAACAACAACAACAACAATAACAACAATAACAACAATAACAATAACAACAGCGACGACGACAATGATGGTGATTCGGTTTCAAGCGCGGACGAGACGACGACCGACGAAATTGAATTGACCCCCTCCTCTGTATCTGCTATACCCATACCAAAGAGCGAGAATGCGATCCTTCGCAATTCGTCCTCCTCGTCAACAAAAATTACACCCAATCAGAAGTCATTTGCGATCACGAATCTTCTCCCTTCATCCGTTTACGAGGCGCTTCTTGAGAATGCACCCATCAAATACCCTTTTGTACTCGACAATTTTCAGCAGCAGGCTGTCATGAGGATGGAGAGATCCGAGACAATTTTTGTAGCCGCCCACACGAGCGCAGGGAAAACCGTAGTGGCTGAGTATGCCATCGCGATGACGCTTAAAAACAGGACGAAAACGATTTACACAAGCCCAATTAAGGCACTTAGCAACCAGAAGTATCGCGATTTTCGTCAGAGATTCGGAGATGACGTAGGAATAATTACCGGGGACATGCAGATCAACGAGGACGCCGGGGTTTTAGTCATGACTACGGAGATACTCCGCTCAATGCTGTATCGAGGAGCGGACATCATTCGCGACATTGAGTGGGTTGTCTTCGACGAGGTGCACTACATCAACGATAGCGAGCGTGGCGTCGTCTGGGAGGAAGTCATAATAATGCTCCCACCTCACGTCAACATGATTTTCCTCAGTGCAACGACACCCAACACTGTGGAATTCAGCGACTGGATCGGGAGGACGAAGCGCCGTAACGTGTACGTCATCACCACCGACTATCGCCCCGTCCCATTGCAACACAATTTATGGGTGAAGGACGATTTGCATGTGATCCTCGAGGGTCGTTCAAAATTTGACGAGAATGAAGTAAAAAAGTGCGATAGGATTCTCAAAGGTACAGACAAGAAAGAGGAATTGGTAAAGAAGCAAACTGCCAAGACAGGTGCCGCACCCGACAAAAACAGCAAATACGCATCGGGGGGCTACAGACGGCCTGGTGGTGGACCTGCGTACCAGAAATCTGGGGAAAAAAACCAGTGGATAAGACTCGTGAATCACCTGAAGAAGAACGACTTAACTCCTACGGTCGTATTTTCGTTTAGCAAAAAGATGTGCGAACAGATTGCAGGCTACTTGAGGGGTATGGATCTCAACGACAAAAAGGAGAAGGCGAGTGTTCACTTGTTTGCGAGTCAAACCGTAAAACGACTCACCGCTGTCGATCAGAATTTGCCCCAGGTGCATCAGATAGTCGAGTATTCAAAGCGTGGGATTGGCATTCACCATGGAGGCTTGCTCCCCATCCTGAAGGAAATGGTCGAGATTCTATTCTCGCGCGGTTTGGTGAAAGTCTTATTTGCCACGGAGACATTCGCCATGGGCGTGAACATGCCCGCTCGCGCTGTGGTATTCAACTCCACTAGGAAGCACGATGGTGTCGAATTCCGAAATCTTGAGCCCGGAGAGTACACCCAGATGGCCGGTCGAGCAGGGCGACGCGGACTCGACTCAGTGGGAACTGTGATTATATGTTGCTTTGGGGAGGAGGCACCGCCCGTTTCACTGCTCAAGACGATGCTTTGCGGAAGATCGACCAAGTTGAGCTCGCAGTTCCGACTCACGTACAACATGATCTTGAATTTACTCAGGGTGGAGGATATGAGTGTTGAGGACATGATCAAGCGCTCGTTTTCAGAGTTCGCCACGCAGCGCGCTCTGGGAGAGAAGGACATTAAGGGGCTGCTGAAGAAGGGCACCAGGGCGCTTGGCCTCTTGGAGGTCAAATGGGAAGCTGGCATTGAGGGCAGGAGCGCGCATTTTGTCGACATGAATGTATTCTTCAGTTGCACACAGGGCCTGACACTTGCCAACCGGAGGCTACACTCCCAAATTCTTTCCCAAGCAGGCGGGAGTGCCGGTGGAGCGTTGACCATCGGTCGGTGCCTTCTAGTTACATTTTTGAGCGATGACGTCGAGGCCGTGGCAGCTCCAGCGATGGTTTTGGTACCGCCGGTGAAGAACACCATGGTTTGCGTCGTCAAGCTCGAGAATAGCGACTGTGAAGATGACGACAGTTCGAATGAGGGGAAGATCAACTATAAATTTACCGTCGGAGGCGCGAGGTACGGCATTTTCGAAGTCGGTTTAGATGAAATTCTTATCGTCTTTGCGGCCAAGAAAAAAATTGACGCCGGAATCATCTACAAAGCTGCCAGCAGCAGCAGCAAGGCGGAAGTTAAGGGGGGCACCGGCGCGAACGATTTTTTCTCCAGCATGCCCCCTGCAAAGAGCAAAAACGACGATGCAGACTTTTTTAGTTCATTTGGCGCTCCTTCCAAGGCGAAAAAGAACGACGACGCAGACTTTTTTACGAAATCGAATAAATCGAAATCGTCGGCAGCTACTTTTGCGAGTGAAATCTTAACTGTAGTTGATGCGGTAAAGGGATTGAGCATGTATGATGCCCCAATTGACTTGCGAAGCGTCACTAAGGGTGTGCAGGGGGATATAGGCTTCGCGGACGGAGTTGCAGATATGGAGACAATCCTAATCAACCTAAAGTCTACACGCGTCGCGGAGGCTACACAGGTTGGCCAGGTGGATTTATCTTCAACCTACTCAATTTTTGCCAAGAAAGAGACCCTGAGATCGCAGATAGAGAAGCTGAAGCACGCCACATCGAACGAGGCCTTGTCCCTATTTCCCGATTTCTCAATGAAAAAGGAAGTTCTGAGGCACTTGAGATACATCGATGAGGAAGACTGTGTGCAGATCAAAGGGAGGGTGGCATGCGAGGTGAACACTTGTGAAGAGAGCTTGATCGTCACTGAGATGGTATTCGAGGGGATACTCAATGACCTGGAACCTGCGTCCATTGTTGCTGTTCTTAGCGCCTTGATTTTTCAGCGAAAAAGCTCCGTCGATGGTCTGGGGGGGGGGGTAGGTCTGCCGGATGACTTGCTGGAATGCTGCGATAAGATGACTACCATTGCGAAAAATATCGGAATCTTGCAGAACCGCTTCGGACTTAAGGTTGACCGCAATAGTTTCGTCGACAAGAATTTGAAGTTTGGGTTGGTACATGTCGTATATGATTGGGCCTCCGGGGTCGATTTCATCGACATTTGTGCACTCACTGACGTGCAGGAGGGAGATATAGTGAGATGTATCACCAGGTTAGACGAGCTGTGCCGGGAGGTGCGGAACTGTGCAAGGATGATTGGTAACCCTACCCTGTACCTGAAATGCGAAGAGGCCAGCAAAGCGATAAAACGCGACATTGTCTTTGCGGCAAGCCTCTATGTTTCGTAAAGAGGAAGGAGGAGGAGGAGGAGGAGGAGGAGGACCAAAACAAGTAAACGTAGTAGGACCGAAAAAAAAGTTAGGTTTTTTCTGCCCGGGCAATAAGGGTCGTTTTATTTAGGTTTCAATTTTCAATTATTACGTAAACTCGTCTCCCCCTCCGCGCAAGACTAGCCTACTTCCCTCCCTCCTTGTAAAGGCATTCCATTAGGCTCTTGGTGAGCTTCTCACGGTCAAGATCCTTACCAATGAACACGAATTTGTTCACTCGCGTTTCTCCCTCCGCCCAGGGCTTTTTAGATGGCCCAAAGTTGATCTGTTCGTGCACGCCCTGGAAAACAAACTTCGCGTTACCCTGGCCGTGGAATGACAGAAGACCCTTGGTGCGGTATAAGTCAGCAGCACGCTCTTTCAACAAGTCCATCATGAACATGTTGAACCACTGGCTGTGAAGGTTGCCCTCGAACGCGATACCAACGGACTGGACGAGATCGGTATTGTGCTTCTTCTTCGTCTTCTTCTTCTCAGGTCCAGCATCATCGTCGTCTTCATCATCTTCGTCGAAAAACGTCGGATCCACCTTAAGAATGCTTTCCATGTCAAAGCTGTTGACAGCCAGAATCCTATCGAGCGGAGCGCGGGACCTCTCAGTCTCAATGATCTCAGCAAACTTGTTGATCCCAGTGAGGCGGTTCTTCACGCGAGTCTTCTCCTCCTCAGTCACGAGATCAAGCTTGTTCAGCAAAATCTTGTCGGCAAAGGCAACTTGCTGCTGAGCCTCATTACAGGCATTATCGGGTTTCACCTCGTCCAAATGGAGCTCTACGTGCTTGGCATCGGCAAGGCAGACGATACTATCGATCCTATAGTGCTGCGACATCTTCGGGTTCGTCTGAATTGTGTAAACTATAGGGGCAGGATCGGCTACACCGGTTGTTTCCAGAACAATGGCATTGAAGTCCTTTCGTCGAGTCGCGAGCTGGCCAAGGGTACGAATCAGATCTCCACGAATAGAGCAACAGACGCAACCGTTGTCCATGGTGATAAGATCTTCAGGGGCGTCCATAGACTCCGCAACAAGCCCATCATCAATGGAGACCTCTCCAAATTCATTCTCAAGCACAGCAATTTTCCAGTCTTTCTGCTCCTTCAAAATGTAGTTCACAAGAGTGGTCTTTCCCGCACCGAGGAATCCTTCGCGACAATAGGGGTTGGAATGGGTGAGAAAGAGACTAAATGCAAGGGTGTACAGCCGTTGGTCTTGATTAGGCTCCACAAGTGTCATTACTTCTATATTCATACTTTTTAATACTTACCCGTGACTACGGTGATAGGAGTGAGGTCAGAATCATTGCCAGCCATTGTAATTCGCGTTTATGATTGGTGGATGTATTTGTGGTCGAAGTCAAAGTCTTGTCGTTCGACGACATCCGTCAATATAATAAGAGCAGGATATAAGATATTGTCGAAAACAATAAATATCATCACTCGATCCTGACGATCCATTCCAGAGGAGGGGGGAACCGCTTTCTTTGCTTCCGAGAACACACCTGCCCCTTGGAGTGCAGGCAACATTTTCTTCTTTTCACCTTTGCTTGTGCTCCTTAGCTCTCTCTGGAGGCTGCTCCCACGCACCATCTTCCCGCAACTGCCATGTCTGAATTCACTCCTGTCAACCAGGTTAGGATCACAAACGTTGCAATCGTCCGACTCTCTCGGGGCGGCAAGAAATTTGAGATTGCAGCATACAAGAACAAGGTGGTGAATTTTAGGGAAGGGGTGGAGAATGATTTGGACGAGGTGCTACAGATAGACAATGTTTTCAAGAATGTGAGCAAGGGGGAGCTTGCAAAGAAGGAGGACTTGCAGCGTTGTTTCGACACCACCGACAAGGAAGTGATTTGCCGTCAAATCTTGATGAAGGGGACTTTGCAGGTTTCTGGTTTAGAGAGGAGTGCGCAGCTTGAAAAGACCGTGAAGGAGATCACCAACATGGTCGTAGAAAAATGCGTCGATCCGTCAAGCAATCGCCCGTTTACGTTTAATGTGATTGCGGACAGCTTAAAGAAGGCAAAATTCAGTGTCCACCCCACAAGAAGGTGAGCCAGCTAGTTTAGTTTTGGGGAGTGAGTGAGTGAGTGAGAAACACGCTGTCTGTTTATGCCATGTACATACTAAACCATTTATTGTTGTCGCTCGTTGCAGTATCAAGAGCCAATTTCTTGACGCCGTGAAGAAACTCAAGAATGTGCTTGAAATAGAGCGGGCGCGTATGCTCGTCTGTGTTGTCGGTCTAAATGAAGAAACGACGACAGCGCAATCTGTGACAGCCACACTCAGCGAAAAATTCAACACTTCCCTTATACCCGCCGATTCCAAATCTGGCTCCCGCGAACTTGAATACCTTATCGAACCAGGAATATACCGTGAGATCAATGATTTTGTATCGGGAACCCTTGGAGCACAACTTGAGATTCGAAGCGTCAGTGTGCAGGTAGAAGGCGATCTCGACTTCGAGCAGGAAATGTCAAGGAGGGAGGAGGAGAATGTGAAAAATACCACCACCACCACCACCACCACCACGAGCAAGGGCGACGACGGCGGCGGCGATATTGATGACGACGAAACCAAAGTCTCAGCACTCGCAGAGGCGTTTGTAAAGTCGACTATAGAGGAGAGAGATGGAGCAAGAGCAAGCGAAACTGATGAAGGTGTTACTTCACTTGGTAATAGCAAGCAGCAGCAAAAAAAACAGCAGAAAAAATCCAAGAAGGCTAAGCGACGTGAAAAAGAAAAGGAGGAGGAGCGCAGGGCTCTTATCGAGAAAGAAAAAACGCGTGTCACCGAACGGGCCGAAAAATTAGCTTCTAATGCAAGCGCTCGTAGTACGAAAACAACGACGGTGGTGACTTCGACTTCATCTTCAACTTCGACGGAAAAGTGCGAGAACACGGAAGGGAAGAAAAGCTGTAACACATGTGGAGGTAGCTTCACTCCAGCGGAACATCGAGCCCATTTCAAATCTGACTGGCACAGGTTTAATCTAAAGCTGAAAATGTCTGGCTCCCCCATAATGACCGAGGATGAATTCAAATTGGAAGGGGCAGAATTAATGTTGATGTGAGGTGGGTAACAGGTAACAGTTTTTACAAAATGTAGGAAGGTTTTATATTAGGGCTGCATCTGCATCTGTGTCGGCATGCTTGCCGTTTTCTTCTACTTCTTTATTGTCATCAGTTGTGTTGTCGTACAATTCCTTTAACCGCTGAAATTTCGCTCTCTCAGCCTTTGTCACAGAGGGCTTGATCTTTCGTCCAGCTTCCATCAGATCCTCAAATGATATCTCGACTTGGTATAAATCACTGTCATCATCATCATGATCGTTATCGTTATCGTTATCGTTATCGTTGTCGAGATTGTCTGCCGCCGCATTCTCATTATCTTCGATTGCTTTATCAAGGTCAGCAATCTTCCTCAATGTCGCTGCCATCATTGCATTCTGCGCAATTGACGTAAGATCTGCACCAGTGAATCCTGCTAGCGGATCACCGCGCGCTTCATCGCTCTTTGTACCACCACTACCGCCATGCTCTTTATTCAATGCTTCATACACTTTCCTGCTCATCTCAGCGGCAGTAAGACGATCCTTGAAAACAAAGCCGTGCATCGCCTTTTCCAGGCAGTCAATGCGATTAGCCTGTCCTTCGATCGAGATGTATAAACGGTAGTTGAAACGCTGCGCACTCATAAGTGCCGGATCGATAAGATCCGGTCGATTTGTCGCAGCTAGAATAAACATAAATGCCGGCATTGAGCTGCCGATATCACTCCCCAGATTCTTTTCATTGTTCGCGTCAAGCTCACTACAGAAAGTTGAAACGACACGACCCATCACTCCACTGCTGCTTTCGCTACCGCCGTCACTAGAACGCGACGGGACAAGACTGTCAAGCTCGTCGAAAAATATCACTGCTCCGCCTACTTGTCCCCTCTTGCGGGGTCGGCGGCATTGCCGCCGGCCCCAATCAAACACCTTTCTAACTGCTTTTTCGCTCTCTCCGACATATTCATTCAACAACTCAGGCCCCTTCACACCCCTAAAAGGAAGCGAGCCCTCCGCTGCTATCCCTTTCGCTATTAGGGTCTTTCCAGTTCCTGGGGGGCCGAAAAGCAAGACAGAAACCTGAGATATTCTGCCTTTTGTTTTCGTCACAGACATTGAAATCCCGGATGACGCGCAGTAGAGTTGGGGATGCAACAACCGCGTCTTAATAAGCGACTGTAAAAATGACTTGGCCTTTGGAAGTCCGCCGATTGAGTTTTCCCAGGACGTCGTGCGCGTACTGACTGCTTTCCTTCCGTTTCGATCATCTCCGTTGGCGCTTTCTTCGTCCTCGTCATCATTCTCGTCTTCATCCTCATCCTCATCGTCATCCTCGTCCTCGTCAGCGGGGTAGACTCGAATGCCCCTGGAAACGCAGAATTTCATCTCCTCTTTCAATTGCGAAAATCCTTCGTTCATCTCCATAGACATTTCGTCCTCGAAACAGCTTGTGAGTATCACAGTTACACGCGGCGTAAATGTCTCAAGGATGTGTACGAGCCGCGCAGTTAAACGGGACAAATTCCGCTTCTTCGCCAGCTCGACCTCAGGGCTCTCGCTGCTGTTATCGACATCATCGATGTCATCAATGTAATCTTTATTCATGTTTTCACCAAATTCGCAAACAAAGCCACCACCCCCACTACTATCGAGCTGACGATTCAAATCTCCAATCCTAACAACCAAACCCTCCTTAGAGTCATCTCGCATATGCCCGGAAACATATACAAGCCAAGCAAGTAAATCGTCGACAATTTTCGTTGACTTTGTACTTCTCTCACCGACTGATCGGTCCAGGAGCCACGAAAAGTAGGCAAGTGAGGTGTCGATTGCAGTGTACCGTAGGCCCTTTTTGCTGCAAGCAATCTCAAATAGTTTGTCTATTGTACTCAACGTTTCGGAATATCGCCTTTTAGAGGTGAATATAGGCAGGAGAAGAGGGGGAGGGGTGCCAGCAGGATTCATTACCACCTGCTCTAATGTGGATAGGGATTTCTTTTCAGAGGGCGACAAAGTAGAAATCCGGCTTTCAATATCTGGTGGAACTGGAACGATCGACTGCTTGCCGTTTTTTAGGGAAGTCTTGTCGTCGTCGTCGTTATAGTCGCTACTGTCGTTGCTTTTGCCACCCCAGACAAGGCAGAGCTCACACGATGCGGAACCAATGGAGTAGTAGACACACTCCTCTCCATCTGGATGTTTCGTTATTCCTTTTGCAGATACCTCCACTAGCACAAAAAAACGCCAGGTATTATTACCGTCGACAACACTTACAATGTCATTCAATTCCAGCACTCTCTCCTCTGCAAAATAACGTCTCAACAATTCTCCTCCACGTGAAGCGAACTCTTGCGCAGTTGGGTTTTCGTACGGGTTCCGTGGAGGAGGGGGAGGAAAAATCTCGGAGAAAGTGGCAAATCTTGGAGTTATAGTCTGTGTTGCTGTGTTGCGTCTTCTCTCTCGCGGTTTTTGTTGTTCGCGTTCTTGGAGTGACGGTGACGTTGACGTTGACGTTGACAGTGACGGTGACGGGGGAAAAGAGGAGAGCAAGTTGTCCAGGTGTTCATCGAGAGTGGTGGTACTCATCAGCAGCGTTCAAGTAAACAAGAACTTAGGAGGCGTAAATCTTGCTGGGATCCTAGAAGATACCCAGCGTTTATCACCAGCTCAAAGAGAAAGGCCTCAAAACGCTGGGAGATGAGAGCGAAGCTTTTGTTCCAGCAGGGGGGAGGATATTGACCAGGACTAAGTGGGAGTACCTTAAAATATATTTGCAATCAGTCAGAAACAGTCGAGGTAGCGTGTTGGACAAACAAATGTAAGTTTGAGGTTTCATTTGGGGGATATATTAGATGATTTTCGAAACAAACGCAAGCTTTTTTTCTTCGTTAGAAAGCTCGGTCCTACAATGATTATCACCGCCAAGTTCGTACTCCTCTTGATATGTCTGTTCTCCGTGTCCGGCCTCCAGTTCAACGTGCCGGTTTTAAAGATTAGTTCAACCTCGAGGCTGTTCGCAAAGCGGGCAGAGGTTATCAAGGTTATCAAAGCAGGCATGGCCCTTCCACTAGCTACAGCTTGCTGTATTGCCCCGACAGCAGCAAGGTAAGAATGCCCGTACTGCACTTCATTCAAGCATTGGCACATTAGTATTGTCGTATTCCTAACTCGTTGGTTCTCAGCAGCGCCGCTGCCCCTCCCTCCTCCAAACCTCCCGTCGTCCTTGTCCTGGGGGCTTCCGGTCGGTCAGGAATGTCAACCATTGAGGCGTGCCTAAAGCGAGGCATACCTTGCACATCAGCGACCCGCACCGGCTCCGACCCCTTCAAGGTCGTGAAGCTTGACAGCAAGTCCAACTATTTTCCCTATCCCAATCCTGTAGACGTGAAGGACATAAGCGAGCTCAAGGCCGTCGTCGAAGCCGTGAAGCCCACCGCGGTCGTGTACGCCGCGAGCGCGAGCAAGAGGGGCGGAAACGCGGAGGAGGTCGACTACGGAGGCGTCAAGAACGTCGTAGAGGTCCTTCCAAAGTCGACCAGGTTGGTTTTGATATCTGCTTTGGCTGTGGATAGGCCGGATAGGTGAGAGGCTGCGAGGAAGAACGTGGCGACGCGACGAGCTAGAAGTTTCAAGCCTAGATATCGATTGACGTCAACATCACGCAACAACATTTCTCTTACTCTTCGCATCGCTTTGCTTCCATTTGCTCCTGTTCTCGGCTCGCTTCACTTCGCTTCACTTCGCTTCACTTCGCTTCACTTCGCTTCACTTCGCTTCACTTCGCTTCACTTCGCTTCGAAAATCCTCGCAGCCAAGGCTACAAGATGACAAACTCTATGGGCGGGGTGGTCGACGGAATCATGTACCAGAAGCTTCGCGGGGAGGAGGAGGTCAGGAAGAAGGTGAAGGACTACGTCATCATCCGTCCAGGCGTCTTGGTGAACGGGAGAGACGGAGGGCCGGTGGAGATCGCCCAAGGCGACTACCTGGGAGGAGGTTTGTCTCGCCAGGAGCTCGCCGAGCTCGTCGTTGACGCAGTTGAAGCGCCGGAGACCGACTTCACGGTCGAGGTGTACCGGAAGAAGACCAGGACCGCGCTACAGAAAGAGTTTGATGGTCAGGGCTCCATAATTGAGAGCGGGAGCCCAGGCAAGGAGAGGTTCAAGGGAGTCGTGAAGGACAAATAAATTCTTATTAAATTGTATAACCCCCCCCCCCCCGTTTCTCCAAGGCTATCCCTTAGCATATCATGAGAATGCAAATGCACGCGGCAGTATTGATCGGTATTGATCGATAATTAGGAACCCTTACTTAACTTAACGTCAAGATAATCAAGGTTAGGGTTATTAGTGAATGTTGCCCTGGAATCTTTAAAAACAAACCGTTAAGAAAGAATGTTTGCAAGTTTTCAAAAGTAACTTATGGAAGATACCCACGTAGTGGCTGATTCGTTTACGCGTTTTTAAGGTCGAAACCATTGAATATTGAATTGTTCATCTTTTTTTCACTCCGAAGTTGAATTTGAATGAACTGGAAATTGATCAGATAGAACATGCACAAAACAGAACGAAGATACCAGGAGCAGGAAATGA
>ERZ651776.4440-NODE-4440-length-12950-cov-2.310029_pt1 | contig 12950 bp, 13 predicted proteins | sample MGYA00514761_ERZ651776 | MGnify/ENA metagenome assembly ERZ651776 | reverse complement strand
TACTCTTTAGACTTTATTCAAATTGGGATGATTACTCTGACTTTCCAGATTGCTGGTGCCTTATTGCAACCTATTATAGGAATGGTGACTGATAAGCATGCCGCACCTTATTCTCCAGTTGTAGGAATGATGTTTACTCTTTCTGGTCTCGTTGGCCTTGCTTATGCTCAGAGCTATGAAGTCATCCTTCTCTCGGTTGCATTTATAGGTATAGGGTCATCGATTTTCCATCCAGAGGCAACCCGAATGGCACGTTATGCAGCTGGAAGGCGTCAGGGGCTTGCTCAGGGTATTTTCCAGGTTGGCGGTCAAACAGGTGGTGCTCTGGGGCCGGTATTTGCGGCACTTATTATAGTTCCATGGGGGTTGCCTAGTCTGGCGTGGTTTGCTGCTCTCGCTCTTGTGGCTATGATGCTTTTAATATGGATTGGTAGTAAGCAGAGCCATATAAGTGCTGAGTTTTCTGCACTGCAGGAAGAACGTAAAACAGATTTGGATGTACAGTTTCACGCACCTGTGACTATTGGAGTTGGTCTTTTCGTTCTCACCTTTTTGATGTTTACAAAAAACTTTTATGGTGAGAGTTTTCGATCATTTTATACGTTTTATCTGATTGAACATTTTGGTCTTTCTATTCCGGCGTCGCAATTTATGTTATTCATATTTCTATTTTCAGCAGCAGTTGGTGTATTGATTGGTGGCATTGTTGGTGATCGTATAGGTCGTTACTGGATTATTTGGATTTCAGTGCTTGGGCCGTTACCTCTTACTTTGATTTTACCTTATGCGGATCTCTTCTGGACTGGTATACTTACCATATTGATTAACTTAATTATGGCTAGTGCGTTTGCGTCGATCTTAATTTATGCGATTGATCTTTTACCCAATAGGATTGGATTAATTGGAGGATTGTTTTATGGATTGAACTTTGGGCTTGGTGGTATTGCTGCAGGTTTTCTAGGTGTGCTTACTGAAAAATATGGCATCCAAACAGTGTACTTTATTTGTTCGTTTATGCCGCTTGCAGGATTGATGGCGTGGTTTCTACCTCGAATAGAAGACACATAAAATCAGGATTGTAAACAAGGTTAGCTTTGCTTAAGCTATGAATCCTTTACGTTTGATAGTTTAAAGAACAATAAAATAACTTTTCAGCTGATTTAAAAAAAATCAACTTGGCAGGCAAGTGATTTAATTTTTTTGGGTGCATATATGATTATACAATCAGCTAATAATAACTTTTCTGAGATTCAAGTAATCGGCTTTGATGCAGATGATACTCTTTGGGAGAATGAAGATATCTTTCTCAATGCACAAAAAGAATTTAAGGAGATATTAAAGAACTATTCTAGTAATTTCGATGAAGAGTTACTCAAAATAGAAAAGGAAAATCTTGATAAGTATGGTTACGGTGTGAAGGGGTTTATTCTCTCATTAATTGAAACTTCAATTTATGTATCAGAAAATAAAATTGATAGTGAGAGTATTGAAAAGATTTTGTGTCTAGGAAAAGAAATGTTATCGTCTCCAGTTACTCTAATTGATGGTGTCAAAGAGACGTTGGAGATACTCTCAAAAGAATATCAATTAATATTAATCACAAAGGGTGATCTTTTAGATCAAGAAAGGAAAATTAAAAATTCAAAATTATTTGAATATTTTGATTATATTGAAATCATTTCTGAAAAAAATGAAGAATCATATTTAGATATTCTTCAGAAAAAAAATATTAATCCAAGAAACTTTTTAATGGTTGGTAATTCATTAAAATCAGATATTTCCCCAGTAATAAATATTGGTGGCAAAGCAATATATATCCCATATAAACTTACATGGGCGAACGAAGTTGTCAAAAATGCGGACCTACCAAGGGGTTACCTTCACTTGGAAAAAATCTCTTTTATTCACTCACATTTAAACAAACTGACTAGGTTAGAAGATAGTGACATAAGTTATTAACTGATAATACCAGTGTCGCTAACATATGATCCTTGGTGTTGCATAGTTCTATTCAATTTTTGGATTTTTATTTGAATATATCCAGAATTTTAGGGCGGATAGGGCTTATGTCATACAACTCGTTAGTTTCCAATCCAATTGCCCGCAACATCACATTAGCGATTTGGTAGTGTTACTGTTTAGGGTGTTTGATCTTGCGTCAGCAACGCATCATAATGCCGGTAGGATCATATATTGGCCCAGCTACTATTTTTGCTTCATAGAGAATTGACCAAGAATTTCCACTCGCAGCTTTGTGCCTGATTTCAGTACTTTTGGTAAAGACACAATCCACGGCCATTAATTCTTCTGGCCTATATCCGAACCCACCAGAGGCGATATAGCCAACGGGTTAACCCTTTTCTAGGATTGCTTGGTCATTACTAACGTCGATTTCCTTGGTCTCAGTCGTTGGGGCAATCAGCTTTTACTACACTTCTTCTTTGTGGATCGTTTGCGTGGCGTCTTTGTCAATGAAGTCATTATTCCGATTAATAAGGTAAAAATTTTTTATAGCTCTGATATTAGGCAATATTTTTTAGGTCCCTTGCTTTAAAAAGTTAGCTAATCTAGAAACTACATTAGAACAATGAAAGGTTTAATTATGACGGACTTGAATGCAAAATCAGACCGTATACGGTTTATTTTTACATGCTATGTGAAATCTGCTCCTGAAGAATTTCACAAATGGGCTCGAGACCGTGCGGCGAAATACGTTTTTGATTTGAGAGAAGAAAAAAGTCTCAGCTATGAGTGGTATTTCTCTGATGATAAAACAGAGGCGACACTAATAGAGTCATTTGTTGATAGTGATGCTGCAATGCAGCGCTTGGCGAACCACGCGGCGAGTCCAATTGCCAACGAGGTATTGGAACATGTTGACTTTAAAAGTGTTCTTTGTTTTGGGAATGCAAAACAAGATTTAATTGACACACTTTCTGGTTTTGGCGCTAAATTCCACAATCATCTGTGTGGATATCATAAATAGATTTACTGCAGTTAGATAATGTATGCCATATGAAAATATATGAAGGTAATGCCAGTGGAGTAGTTGGACTAGGGCTAAGGCCATTAGGCTTTGCCTGACACTGAATTTTAGTAGATCTTCTTGTTCCAGGTTGTCCAAATGTGACTTGAGGCACACTGTTCCTAAAAAAAAGCTGAGTTCCACTTCATTCCTATCTCATTAAATAGAACCTGCTTCCATCACCTTATAAGATTGAATACTTAGAGTATGGCTCTAATTTCATTAACCATATTCAGAATTCTTTGACTTGTCTCGCTATTGAGGGGTTCTTCCTCACTCGAAAACCATGCGATCGATAGTTTCTTTTCTTGATCAACAAAAAGGTACTGTCCATGAATACCAAATCCGTGTAGCAATTGACCGGCTTCCTGGCAAATATACCAATTGGATCTGTAGTGCCTTGCTTTGCTTCTAAAGAAATCTTTAAAACTTCCATTATCCCACGCAGTCCGATTTTCACCTTTATAAAGATCTTCTATCCAAAGTGCAGGAATAATTTGTTGGCCGTCTTTTATACCATTTTGGGCAATTAACTGTCCCAAACGACCTAGGTCTCTCGCTGTCGTACAAATTCCACCTGCAGCTCGCATACCTCCAATCCGATCCACAGTAATGTACGCTGATTGCTCACTTCCTAGTGGCTTCCAAAGGTAATTCGAGACTAAATCTGCATAGCGTTTTCCAGAAGCACGCTCAAAAAGCCAGGCTAGCAAGTCAGTATTTGGCGATACATATTTTAAACTTCCACCATGTGAATCGTCACGCTGTTTGAGAGAAGCCAAAAAGCTCTTAAGATTAGTATCAATTTTAGATTCTGGTGTTGGATTCCAGTTTGCGGCATATCGGTAGTCAATTATCGGACCATTTTGGGCCGTATAATCTTCATCAAAATAAACACCGACTCGCATGTCTAGTGCGTCACGGATTGATGCGTCATCGTATGCAGTTCCATTTAGCTCAGGCAGGTAATTTGTAATAAGATCTGTGTCTTTTATTATGTTATTATCAATAAGGCATCCTGCGATTAACCCAAGTATAGATTTTGAAACAGAAAAAAGAATATGCTGGTCATCTGACTTCATGCCATTATGATAACTCTCAAATAAAATTTTATTATTATGTATGATTACAACAGCATCAGTAGATGTATTTTCTATAAGTGACTTTAGACTTGCAGTTTCGAATGGCGGTGCTTGCTGCTCCAGTTCCCATATTGCTTGTGGGTTGTTTTTGATATCCGCAGTCGGCACAATCTCACGAACATTATGAAAAGCCCACTTGCAGGTTGGGGACGTTCTCCAGGTTCCTAAAGTTGGTTCCAAAATAGAAATGGGATCTTTATTTTTCTTCCCAGATCTATTTTTCAAATTATTCCCTTTTTTTTGCAGACTTCGATATCTATTTTTGGGGTTTATATTAACTCCAATAATATTATAGGCTGCATGTTGCATAGAAAAAAATCAACTGTAATCGTTAAAGATCCTCTCTTATCCTAATAACCTTTTCAATTGCTGGAATGATATCATCGACATTATTAACTGTTTGCATAATCATGCCGTCTACAAATAAATTTCTGTATCTCCTTTCAGAAGCATCAATTGCGATAACAGGTTTACCGTTAGCGAAAGTGAAACCTATTTCTCCTGCAGTTCCCGAGTCGATATCCCATCCCGTTATTAACGCAATAGTCATATCTGATTTTTTTAACGCATCTAAATCATTCTTAAATATTTTATCTTTGGTCGCTTTACTCATTTCAGTTTTTTCTAATTCGGACTCTTTGACACCTGATTGGTCCCTATGTGGAAGAAAGCAGTGGTATCCACTGCCCTCCAATTCACTGGTAATTTCTTCCAGGTATCTCCGTTCGTGTATGTTAAATAATGGACCAGCAATATATAGACTTTTTTTCATTATATAATCTCCAATATTGTATAACATAACTACCTTCAATATATTGTCTTGCAGTTAATGTTGATATGATTATCCCAGATTATTAGTACCATTTGGAAAAAAAATGATAGACAACTATGCCAGAATAATTCTTACTATGATCGCATTATCAACAAGCTTCAATGCATTGCAAGGACCGGGTCTTATCAAGACCGCTACTGCATAAGGGGTCATCTTATCAAAGTAGCCATTTGTGATTATGAATACCCTATAAAATGTGCTCATGTAATAGATACAATGAGTGGTTATTCTCTTTTTGGCTATGCTTTAAATAATTAGTCTTCGTTGGCGTCTGTGACTTTCAAATTAAAAAACGAATAAAGTGATAAAATCACTACTATACCCGTTCCAATAGTAGGAGGGATAGCACTAATCATACTATTCAGGTGGAGGGTTAAGTTGGTTGCAAACACTATTGAGAAACCAATAGCATAGCCTAACATTATAGACCTTTGTCTATTGATCCCATCGATATTACGTAGTTGAAAAGTAATAACAACTATGCAGGCGATCAAAGAGGCCACCGCGTATCGAAGGGTAACTAAATCTTCTAAGCCTTTACCTTCTGCATTAGGGAACTGTTCTAAAGTGATAAATTCAGGTGCTAAAAAAAATGCAGAGCTAAATAATAGACCAATGCAAGATATAAGGGTTAAAGTCACTTTTGGTGTCATTTTTTTCTCCTGCCTTTTAGCTTGTGTCTTTTTTTATTACAAAAGAGAAAACTATTCTATATCAAAAATACAGTTTTAATTGGTCTTTTCTATTATTAAGTTTCAAGTAAATTTGCAGATTAAAAGAAACATTCCTTACAAATCAGTAGGTGATGTGGTATTTATTTTCGTGGTTTTGTTCAGTTCCAATATAATTATCCAAAATTAAAAGGATGAAACTTGTTTCTCTCGACATGTAAATATCAGCTTTAGTCGTGACTGGCCCATTCTTTTTTTATCATTTGAACACATATTAACAAAGAATTATCTAATGATAAAATTTAGTGTTGAGTTCGGTAAAATAAATCAAAGAAATCACTATTCCTTGGCAGATAAAGAAGATTGGTGAAATAATATAGAAAGTAAAAAGATAAAATATATCTTTTGGAAACTGTGATGGACTCAGGAGCTCAGTCAAAAAACCCAAAATAATAAAAAATCCTACTGCTGGGACAAACATCAGCTTTCCTACATATTTAAATGAGTATAAAAAATATGAAGCAATAAAATAGAAAATTGAGAAGAGTAGAAAAAGAACCCCTCCTATATCGGTTGCTGAAGTGTCTCCAGCAATTTTAACCACTGATGATTGGACATATGCTCCCCAGATAATAATTAAAACAAGCATTAACGTTTTCAAAAGGATGGTTCTTTTAAACACAAGATCAAATTGCACTTTTATTTTCCATATTTTCTGATTTTTTCTCTGTTACTGTAAACAATTTATCTTGTGAAGACCCCTCGCGTAAATACAAATAGTCGATTTTCATATGACTTGAACTGACTGCTCATTTACTCGCATTGTATTTGCGTTGGAACAGTAAGTTAATGCTGAAACAGTTAGTAAAGCTAGAAGGATTATTACTATTATTCTCATTACAAAGCCTTCATTCAAATTAATTTAAATAACTACCAAACAGAAAATAAATTGTATAGATAATTAAAATTATTGGTAGAAGAATTGGGGAAAACATCCACAACAATCGAAAAAAAATTTTTATCAGGAATTTAGTCATTTATACTTCTTTTTTTATAGGCACACTCTTGAAAACAACAGATTCAGTATTGTACCTGTGAACGACTTTGTGAATATTATTAATCTAGAGTTTTTTGGAGTTAACGAAAATTTGATCTTGAATGATAGTGAAAAGGTTCGAAATAAATTTTTATAGTTTTAAATTTACTGAATTTAATATTATTGTCTAATATTTAATTATAGCTGAGAAGATAGGATACTCATATGTTTGAATACCTCTGGTTTTACGGACTAATTTTAGTAACTTTTTTATTTTTATGGAGCTGGAATAGAAAGTTGAAAGGTGATTTGGAATTGATAGAAAGTTTAGACTCGCAAGATGAAAAGCGGACAATTCAGTTGGGACTTATCATAAATTTATTAGCAGCAATCTTTGTGTCCCTCACATTAGTGCTCGTTCTTATTGTAGCAGGGTTATATTCGCAAGGGAACCTACTGTGAATAAGGTCTATATTATTGCCATAAATGGCAGAGTATCTGGAGGGGAGGCCTCGCCAAACATTCATCATAAAACCAAAAATTTTTGACGATGTTTGACCTTTCTTTTTTGATCTAAATTTGCCTCCTAGCATCACTCTTAGAAGTATTTAAAAATCTCAACAAAAATTAGGAGAGCAATGATCAAATTAAATTATGGATAAAAGGTTTATTGCCATCGCCATTTGACAAGCAAAGCCGACTAGAAACATTAAAGTTCTCATCAAGGGAACAGCAATGATATACATAACGAAATGAACTGCTCTTGCGAAAAAGTATACAGTTGCTGCAATTGCGGTGATATCAGTTCCAGTTCCCAAAATCACAACCAAAATTGTTAAAGGTGCAAAAATAATTAAGTTCTCAACTGCATTCTTATGTGCGGCTTTAGAACGTTTAGCCCATTCTGCGTACTGTTTTGTAGCTTCATCGGGGTATAAAAAAGCCGTTGTTGGTCCAGCTTTAAAAACGGAATGAATAATTTGTGGAATCCACAATAAACCTGTCATTGTTATCGTTAGAATAAGCCAATAAAATTCTGTTGTTATGCTATCTATCATTTATTTAAAGCCCTCTGATGTATGTTAATCTTTCTAACAGTAATATATGAAGATAAGAAATAGTGTCCAGATATTATGGATATAACTTACTAATAAAAAATAGTTTACAGAGTTTAAAATGTGAGAACTATGATAAATTATAGGAAGAACTGATTTAGATTAATTATCACCAGAAGTTTAATTTATTTTTTTCTGACTTTTATCTCTAAGACGCGTCCGCAAGTGCCGTTGTGCTTCGTTGCTTCCGTCATGAAAGGTGCCAAACCAGCGATCAAGAGGGAGTATGCCGTCTGCGTAATTACATTCAAAGTATTTGTGATGAAGATAATGGGCGTGGCTGTCTGTATCAAAACTTTTACTATCTGAAGTTTTTACTCTTTCAAAACCACTATGTCCGGGCGCTGGACTAAGGCCAGCATGAACTAAAGTTATGATTACAAATGCGGGATGAAATGGGAATAGCAAGAAGATCAAGGCACATGAAAAGTAAAACACGTGTTCTAAGGGGTGCATGGCTAATCCAGACCATGGTCCTGGATTGGTGTTTTTATGATGAATTCGATGAGCGATCGCATAAAGAGGCTGAAAATGTATCAATCTGTGAATTAGATAAAAATGTAAGTCTCGCCAAAGATGTACGAGGAATATCATAAGAATAAAATAAACTGGGTTATCACGAATACTGATGACTTCAATAAACCTGTGAGCAGCGATCCATAAAATGCCAAGCTCAAAAATCGTCCAAATTATTACGCCACTAGCGAAAGTCAGAATTATATTATCAATATTTTGATTGCCGAACATGAACTGCTTAGACTTTTCCATAGGCCATCTGGGATTAAACTTAAACTCAGTATTTTGAGCGCGCTTAATATATAAATGGTAATGAAATGCTCCAAAAAACAATGCAACAAGCAGGCTATTTCTTAAAAAAATTAATAAAGCTAACTGAGGGGTTGGATTTGCAAAAGAGGTGAGTGGCGGTGACAAGCAAAACCAGCATACTAGCCCAAGAAAGACATAAAATGCATTCCAAGGAAGGAAATAACCAGGAATAGAGATAATCCATTTGATGGCATTGAACGGCTGCAGTGGCCATATAAATATTGGGGGATACCCGACCCGCTTCTTTGGGCTATAATTCCCCTTTGTATCTCTAAATCCAAACTCGGACTCTTTCATAAAATGCATCGCTATTTTTGTAAAAATCGATTATCAAATTGACCCGATTTAGAATCTATGTCAACAGGCACATATTTAGGCAAGTTTAACCAGCCGCTGTTAATCCCAAGGTTTATGTAAGTTACTAAAGACAGTGGTTTGACAGCTCTTAAAGAATTAGATTAATGTAAGCGTGGATTTGAGTGCTTTAAGATTAAAATGGAAATATTTTGCGATAAAAGCTTTGCCTTAAGTTTACAGTCAGGTAACTCCTTTTATGAAGAATTTAAAGTTAGAGGAATAAAATGACTGAATCAGTTTTAATAGTAGGAGCCGGGCTAGGTCTTAGCGCATCACTCGCTCGTAAATGTGCTCAAGCAGGGATGCATGTTTCGTTGGCTGCAAGAGCACCAAAGAAGATTGAGACTATCGCTTATGAGATAGGAGCAGAAGTTTACGCCTGCGATGCCAGTGAAATAGATCAAGTAGCTAATTTGTTTGAAATGCATGATCAGCTAAACAGGCCTCTAACGATGGTTGTTTATAACCCTTCGGCCAGAGTGCGAGGACCAATCCATGAATTGGATACCCAACAGACAAAAAAAGCCATTGAGGTTACATGTTTTGGTGCATTTTTAGTGGCTCAACAAGCAACAAAACGTATGCTCACTCAAGGTCATGGTAGTATTTTTTTTACTGGAGCATCGGCTGGAGTAAAAGGTTTTCCAAATTCGTCTGTCTTTGCCATGGGAAAATTTGGGCTGAGAGGTTTGGCACAATCGTTAGCAAGAGAGTTGCATCCAAAAAATATTCATATTGGTCACTTTATTATTGATGGTGGAATAGGCTCTGCGAATGCTGATAAAAATGAAGATAGGCTGAGTGCGGACGCCATAGCTGACACCTATCTACAATTTCATAGACAACCTCGCAGTACATGGTCTTGGGAAATTGAATTGAGGCCTTGGATAGAGAATTTTTAGTAATTTTTGATGCAATTACGTGTCGGGATTGTTACTGTAGTTGTACGGGTAACTATCAAAATTTATCAACTATTAAGAAAAATTAAACAAATTAAAGTGAGTAATAAGTGTTAAAGTTGATGCAGTTTTAATATTTTCTTTTGTTTAAAGCTTTGGATTTTGTATTATGACGGTTAAACATCTTATCACTCATTCTGGTGGTTTTCATGCTGACGAGTTGTTATCGTCAGTTGTTCTCACGCGTCTTTTTCCAAAAGCGGAGCTGGTGCGCACGCGTGATGTATCGTGGTTGGAGCCAGGTCCAGAAAAAATTATATATGATGTCGGCGGGTGCTATAATTCTGCTAAAGGAGTGTTTGATCACCACCAGCGGCCATGCCCAATTCGGGTTGATGGTCAACCGTTTAGTTCTTTTGGTCTGATCTGGAAGCATTTTGGACGGGAGTATATTGCAGATATGGCTATACCCAGTCTAGACATCGATCCCATCCATAAAATGTTTGATCTTGATTTTGTGCTGCCAATTGACCTTTTGGATAATGGAATTATGGACCCTTCTGTTGCTGGGGCACTATCATATTTAACGTTACCAAATCTTTTAGCAAACTTGAGGCCAGCTTATGACGATCGATCCCCAACAGCTGATAAGGATGCTTTTTTTAGTGCTTTATCGATTGCGAGAAATTTTATTGAATCTGCCATTAGAGATTACGCAGGGAAGGCTCGTGCACGGAAAGTTATACTGGAAGCAATAAAGAAGGTTGGGAAATCACAAATACTCGAACTGCCGCAAGGGATGCCCTATCTTTCTGCACTTAATGAAGCCGCCGCTCCTCAAATTTTATTTGTAATTTATCCGCGTGGTGCTGACTGGACATTAAATGGCATTAAGTTGTCAAATAATACTTTCCAGCAGCGAGCTGATTTGCCAATAATGTGGGCGGGCTTAACAGATGAGGCACTTGAGAAAGCAACTGGCGTTGTCGGAGCTAAATTCTGTCATAATGCTCGCTTTATAGCTGTTGCAAAAACTCGTGGAGCCATTTGGGAGATGGCAAAAATGGCGGTCAGATTAGCTCAATAGCTATTGTTTATTCTTCGCTGAGAGCACAAACGTTAGCAATATCTTTTATTACTTTAAGGTTTTGCGGAGGTTTTCTCGCCAGAATGTATAACAACCTGAGGCAATAATAATAGTGGCACCAGCTAGAGTAAGAAAATCTGGTCTTTCCTTCAAGACTAAAACAGATAAAAGTAATGCAAAAATAAGGCGAGTATAACGAAATGGCGCAATAACTGAGATATCACCGGAGCGGGTTGCTAATACTAATGTTAAGTAAGAAAAACAGCCGATAAGAGTAGCAATCAATATCATTATCCACTGTTGAGTGGTAAGGAGAACAAACGGACCATTAAAAGGTATTGCAAGGATACCTCCGACTGCTGCCGCACTAAATGCATAAATCGAAACAGCTAACGACGGGATATCGTCCTTGACCTTTCGTGTTACGAGGTCCCGCAACGCCAAAAATATAACTCCAAGTAGTGCAAGAAGGGAAGGGGCTTGAAAGCCATTCATCCCAGGTTTTAAAATTAGAACCACTCCCAAAAAACCAACAAAGACCGCACTCCAACGCCGCCAGCCAACGCTTTCTTTAAACATTAGTGCTGCGCCCAAAGTGACTAAAAGTGGAGTTGCTTGTAAAATTGAGGATACTGTTGATAGGGGAACCGATGAAATAGCCATAACAATAAAAACTGCACCAAACATATCTGACACGGTTCGAATTATCACCGTCCTATTTTTAAAAATATCTTTTGTGAAAACAGGCGTTCCACTGACCTTAGCAATGGCAAAAAATAAGATACCTGCAAAAATACCAATATATACTAAAATTTGTGAAGCGGGCATGAATGCTGATAATAGTTTTATGATAAGATCCTCAATCGCAAATCCAGCCATTGCTAATGTCATGTAAAGAATTCCACGTAGATTTTCCAAAGTAGGGTAACCTTTTGTATTGTAGGGGGATCGAAATTAATATGGGGTAGAGCGTCGTCTTCGTCAGTCTGAGTCTCATTGTCAAGTCAGAAGACTTAAAGCTTTGTAGTGTTGCTTTTAAAAAAATCGTTGGTTCTTTACCATCGCGACTTTTCCCAATTTTTATAAACTCTTAGTTTAAAAATCTAGCAGGTTATATTTTAATCAAGCTATCGCCAGAAATGGCCTTATCATATGACCATTTCATTGCTTTTAAGCAATCGATTGGAATCTCAGGGCCATATTTTGTTTACCAACAGTTTTGTACACTGTTCAAATTGTGCCCATGCTTTTGATAGAGGTTTTTAAGTGGCCTATAGACCTCTCTTAATAATGCATATACTTCACCTTTCTGGCTTATTTCTGACAAAGGCATTTCCATTTTTTTTAAAAGTATCGAAATTAAAATTGCTTGAAAATGTTGAACTGTTTTGATTTTTTGTGGTCCCTGATGAGGAAGCAAGGGGAGTTGGAGATGTCCTGATATTTATATATTGCATCAAAGAGACTAGTCAAAATTAGTACAAAGTCTTTAGGCAAAATTTAACGATTAAAGTTATAAGTTATAAGTTATATGTGTTAAGTGTTAAGTGTTATTAAAAAATACTAAATTTGTATTTTTTCAATTAAACTGAATCTTATAAACTTCTAGGTCTTGTTTGCGTGACCTTATATGAGGCGTGGCTAATGGATTTTCTAAAGACGCGAGCATTTGGTTTAATAGCGGCCTTGCTGACTGTGACGATTTGGGCCGCGTTTCTGCTTGTAACGCGGTTTGCTGTTCAAGGAGATTTTACCGTCGAGGAGGTTTTAATTTTACGTCTTGTCCCTGGTGCTCTGGCGATGATTCCCTTAATCATAAAATTTGATCTTCTTCCTCGTGGTCAATCATGGCCACGTGCGATCGTTCTAATGGTTGGAGCCAGTGCGATATTTCCTTATATCGTCTCTAGTGGACTGGCTTATGCTCCAGCTTCAGATGGAGGTGCGTTGGCACCTGG
>ERZ651776.4439-NODE-4439-length-12958-cov-2.776881_pt1 | contig 12958 bp, 14 predicted proteins | sample MGYA00514761_ERZ651776 | MGnify/ENA metagenome assembly ERZ651776 | reverse complement strand
AACGGCGCCGCGAAAGTCACCCGAGGCGAGCGCCGCCTGCGCCCGCGTAAAATCCTCTTGCTCACCAATGGCGAGCGACGGGCCGGACGTGACCGGTGTTTCAACCACTGGCGCCGTCGGTTCAACATCAACGCCGCCAAGGGACGGTGTGTCGCCAAGGCTGCCGATATCGCAGCCCGCTTCGAGTTCGCACAGACGGAATTCAAGGTCGCCGATCCGGTTGGTGCCGTCACGGGTGATGCGCGTTATGCGAAATTCCAGCTCTTCGGTTTTCGATGTCAGACGCGTCAGTTCCGCCTCGATCGAATTCAGACGGTCCAGCGGAGTGGACCCCGAAGCCCCCTGCGCTGCCTGTCCGGAAGACACCAGTTCCCCGCGCAATGCCGTTACATCACTATAAAGCGCGGTCAATTCGGCACGAATGCTGGCCAGTGTCTGATCTTGTGCGAAAGCCGCCCCCGAGGGAGCGGCCAGCGCGGCGATAAGTGCAATTGTTCTTAGCATAGCGTCAAGGTCATCCTTTTAGCCGGTCTGGCTACTAGCTGTTTTGGCCGATCGAAATGATCGTCACGGCACGGCGGTTTTGCGAATAACACGTTTCCGCAGAACAAACCGCAAGCGGCCGTTCCTTACCGTAGGATACGGTGCGGATGCGGCTTGATGGCAGGCCTTTGGAAATCAGGTATTCGCGGACCGCGTTGGCGCGGCGTGCGCCCAGTGCAAGGTTGTATTCGCGGGTGCCCTGTTCGTCGGCATGGCCTTCGATCACGGCAAGATAGTCGGAGTTCGTGGCAAGCCAGCCAGCCTGTCCGTCCAATGTGGCACGCCCCTGCGCTGTCAGCGTGGATGTATCGACCGCAAACAGGACGCGGTCACCAATGGTCTGGCTGAAAAACTGCGGGCTGGCAGGATTCTGGGAGGGGTCAAGCGACGACTGGTTTACGTCGCTGCCCCCGGGGAAGCCACCGTTGGCGTTCAGGTCAACTGTGTTGCCGTCGCCGAAGCGGTCAGCGTTCGTACAGGCGCTCAAGGTAAGAACGCCAATCAGCAAGGCGGCTTTGATAATGTGTTTCATGGGTCTGTCCCGTTACTTTTGTTTGCTCGTTGGGCGCAGTCTAGCACGCCCGTTTGGGTTTGAGAATCGCGAAAGCGTGATCAACGCTGGAGCGGCCCCCATGACGGATCTGAACCGCCCTGCGGGGTCGTGACGCGGCGCAGGTTCCGGCCTGTAATGTCAACGGAATACAGTGACGTCGTACCGTCCGCACCCTGGGTTTCACGGCCAAACATGATGACCCGCCCGTTGGGGGCCCATGTCGGGCCTTCATCAAGGAACGACGACGTCAGAAGGCGTTCTTCGGTGCCATCCGTACGCATGACGCCGATGTGGAACCGACCGGATTGCTGCTTGGTGAAGGCGATCAAATCACCGCGAGGCGACCAGACAGGCGTGCCATATCGTCCGTTTCCAAAGGAAATACGCTGCGGTTCGCCGCCATTCGCCGGCATGATGTACAGCTGTTGGGAGCCGGAGCGGTCGGACTCAAAAACGATCTGGTTGCCGTCCGGGCTAAAGCTCGGGGCGGTTTCAATAGCTGGCGTGTTGGTCAGCCGCGTGTTTTGACCTGTCGCAAGATCGGTGCGGTAAATGTCTGTGTTGCCGCCGTTGGCCAACGAATAGATCACCTGCCGTCCATCACGGCTGAACCGCGGGCTAAACGCCATTTCACCCTCGGCCGTGCCCAATTGCTGGCGCGCGACGGTTGCGACGTCAAGAATATTGATGCGCGGAAACCCGCTTTCATAACTGGTATACAGGATGCGGTCGCCGTTGGGCGAAAACCGTGGCGCAAGCACGATCGTGCTGCTGTCGGTAAGGTACTGAACATTTGCGCCGTCATAATCCATGATCGCAACCCGCTTGGCGCGATCATCCTTTGGGCCACTTTCGGCGATATAGACAACGCGGCTGTCGAAATAACCCGACTCGCCGGTGATGCGCGAATAGACAACATCGGCCACCTTGTGCGCCATGCGCCGCCAGCCATCTGTCGTACCCGCAAATTGCAATCCCTCGCCCATTTCGGCACCGCTAAACACGTCATAAAGGCGGAATTTCACGGTCACTTGCCCGCCATTCACGGCGACGGCGCCAACCACCAAGGCTTGCGCATTCACCGCGCGCCAGTCGGCAAACGCGATAGGGCTGCCAAATCCGGCGGGGCTAGAGATGAATGCAGATGACGGAATTTGCCGGAACAACCCTGTGCCGTTGAGATCTTCAGCAATCACGCGGGAGATGTCAGCTGCCATCTGTTCAGAGCCCGCAACCTCTGCTTGGAACGCGGGCAGCGCGAATGGCAACGCCTCGATCACACCGTCACGCAGGGTCAGTCGCAAAGGTTCTTGCGCTTGCGCGGGGCCCACATTGGCGAATGCGATCATGATCGCGGCGAGGAAGGTCATAAATTTGGTCATCATGTCGCTATACTCACTGGATTTGCGGCAGTTTCAACGGGGAGAAATCGGTTCAGCGGATCACGGCGAATCTTCCGCGCCCCGTTCAAACGCAAAAAATGTCCTGGAGGCGTGCTCTGAACGTCCATCATCGCTGCCTCATCGCGGTTGGATCGACCGTCAGGATCACCCGCTGCCATTGGTCGTATTGATCGCGAGGCAGGTCGTATCCTGTATCGCCTGAACAGCGCAGCAAGGCACGGCGTGCCGTATCAAACGCCGTTTGCGCATCCGCAGCGCTGCCGCCAGAGAACCCGTCCAAACGGACGGACCCACTGACGGGGCGGCCGTCTGGTGTCATGTCGAACGCCATGTCGATGATGGTGTTCTGTGCACCTGTGGACAGGCTCCCCGTATTCCAGCAATTCCCGATCTGACGCAGGAATCCCGACTTGTCTCCATCCGACAACTGCCCCCCGGACAGACCCGGGGTCGCCGTTGCCGGCTGGCTTGGGGTGTCTGTCGCACCTGCCGCAGCGAGAGCGGCCGCGACGGGATCGACTGCTGGCTCGGACGGCGTTTCGCTCGGCGTCACTGCTGCTGTCCGTTGGGGGCGCGTCGCAGGGCGGAGCGACACTTCTGGTGCAAAGGCGGGCTCTTCGGCTTCGGTCACGATCTGGTCTGCGGCCTCCTCCGGCGCAGTGGTTTCATCGGCAGGCTCAACGATCTCTTCAACCGGAGCTGTCGCCTCTTCTGTTGCGGCCTGTGTCACCTCTGGTGCAACGGACGCATCAGGGGGCGGTGGCGCGATAATTTCAGGTGCCACACGTTGTGCGGGGCGCGGAATGGGGCGAGGGCTGCTGCCCAGTTCCGTGGATGGTGGCGGCGCAACGATAGTGGGCGTGGCTGGAACATCCGGCGCAACATCCGTCACAACGGTTTCGGGCACCGTCAAATCCGGTGCTTCGGGTGGTGTTTCAATGGCTGGTGCCTCGACTGGCGGTGGGGTTTCAACCACCTCTGGCGGGGTTTCCATCGCAGGCGCGGGTGGCGTTTCATCAACAACAGGCGGTTCAATCGGCGCAGGATTGCCCGCAGGCTGATCCGGCTGCACCCCTTGGCTCAACGCCGCAAATTCGGCACCGGATACGACAGACACTTCCGTTACCTCAAATGGCAACGGTTCGGCTGACATGCCCCATCCGGTAATCATCCACACGACCAATGCCGCGTGTGCTGTGCCGGAGAGATAGGTGCCTATGCTGTATCGGGCGCTCATCTGCGTTTACCCGTCTTGCCCGTCCATCGTGGGCCCGCCGATGTCCGTCACCAGCCCGATGTTGTTAAACCCGGCCGCGTTCAGCGCGCCCATCACCTGGGCGACGTCGTTCCACGCATTGGCCCCGTCGGCCCGCAGATAAATCCGGTCGCTGTCGCGTTCTGCCGAAATACCCTGCAAGCGCGTAATCAGTTCAGCGCGGGAGACGACCGTCTCCTGGATCATGACCTCGCCTGCACTGGTCAGTGTCACGGTCAACGGTTCTTCTTCGTCAGATGGCAGCGCGTTGGCAGAGGTTTCGGGCAGTTGGACCGGAACCCCGACGACCGAGAGTGGTGCCGCAACCATAAAGATGATGAGCAACACCAACATCACGTCGACAAACGGCGTGATGTTGATTTCCGACATCTGCTGGCTTCGCCGATTGCGCCGGCGTGCACGACGCCCGCCCCCGCCGCCTGCTGATTTCATGACACCCGCGCCCATTTAGATCGTGCCTCGCATCAGAAAAACAGATGGATCACGCGCGACGTCCAAGGCAGCATTTGCTGCACAAATGCGTTCGGACTTTGAGGGGGATTCAATGTTGCGACGCATGATCAGGAATCCAACTGACGGCTAAGGATGGTGGCGAATTCATCTGCAAAGGCTTCGTAACCGCTGACGATCCGGTCCGCATCCGCGCTGAGCTTGTTATAATAGATAACCGCAGGAATAGCCGCGAACAGACCAAGACCCGTGGCAAGCAGCGCTTCGGCGATACCGGGCGCAACCACAGCCAGATTGGTATTTTGTTGTTCCGCAATCTCGATAAACGCGTTCATGATCCCGATGACGGTCCCGAACAGCCCGATAAACGGTGCTGCGGACCCGACAGTTGCCAGCACGGTCAGCCCGCGTTGCAGGTTCTCGGTTTCCTTGGCAATCGCGACGTCCATGTTGCGGTCAATCCGCGAGGTCGCCCCCGCGATCAGCCCACCATCCGTGCGGTGCGAACGGCGCCATTCCAGCATACCGGCCGCGAAAATCTTTTCTGACTGGCCTTTGGGTGCTGCACCGATCTTGTCGAACAATTCATCCAGTGGGTTGCCCGACCAGAAAGAATCATCAAACACACGCGCCTCTGCACGGGCCTTACGGTATTGAATCCATTTGTCGACGATCACCGCCCAGCACCACACCGACGCGATGAGGAGGACAATCATGACAAGTTGTACAGGAATGGTTGCGTTGGCAAACATTCCCCACATGGTGAAGTCTCTATCCATTGATACTGCTCTGCTCTACCGGACCGTTTTGGCCTCTGATTGGGACCAGATGTAACGCAGGTCAGCAAGCAATGCCAATGAAACGCGCCAAAAAGCGCGCATTGACGTATTTTTTAGTGAATGTTTCGGCGAAAAGCCTCCGGAAGACGCGCCACACCGCCTGCCTCATTTATCGCAACAAGGGTCACGAGAGCAGAAAACAGCACCTCGCCGTCCCTCTCGACTGTCTGGCGCAGGATCAATCGTGCGCCCGTGACGGTCTCCACGGCGGTGGTGACGACCAGTTCGTCATCGTAATGCGCAGGCGCGTGGTAGTCTGCCTCAACACGGCGCACGGCGAAGACTACACCGTCGTCCTGTTTCATGGCCAGTTGATCTATGCCCAATGCGCGAACCCACTCGCTGCGGCCGCGTTCAATGAATTTCAGATAGTTGGCATAGTAGACAATGCCGCCAAAATCGGTATCCTCGTAGTAGACACGAACGGGAAAGCGATGGGTCATGACGGTGTTCCAATGCGTGCTGCCAGCCGCAAGGCGTGGCAGGGATCATTCGCAACGGTAGGCAAGACAGGATCATAGACCGCGCGGATGACCTCTGCGATGTCGGGGCGCAGAACAGTCTTGCCCTCGACCATTGCCAGCGGGTTCGTCGATTTGAACGCCACATCCGACCATAACACAATCGCTTGCACCGCCTGCCCCAACGCCAGCGCCTCTGCCGGAACCTGTTCCAACGCGGCGTCCATCCGCAAGAAAATAAAGCACGCCTTGATCGCGCCCGCCTCATCAAACCGGAAAATCCGGTACTGGTTCGCATCTGCCTTGATCAGTCGGGTGACCACAGCGCCCAGTTCCGGCACCAAACGATCCAGATCAGGGACGCCCGTCAGCTCATCCCAGTCACGGCAGAACAACATCATGACGTTGACGCCCAATTCGGCGTCCAACTCATCCATCTGGTGCCCCGCCATCAGGCAAACCACCTCGAATGCGCCTTTCAACAACGCGACCGTATCGTCCTCAACACCGAAGATCACAGGCACAATCGGCCGCCCCCAACGGGCGCACAGGTAAGTGCCGTCAGCGCGGGTGAAAAGCGGTTCTATTCGGGTGCTGTCCATCATGTTGTCCCTGATACGCCATTCACAATTGATCGAAAACCCCGCCTCGCAACCGCCCCCGGAATGCGCAGTGTTATTTCCTTTCAAAAGCCACCCCAAAGACCGATATGCGAACGGTCGATCCTGTCGCGACAGCCCCATCTCGAACCGCATGTTCGCGACGCTACCCAGCAGCCAGAAAGGTACGAAGCAAAATCGCTTGTCACCGCCGAAGTTCGAGTTTGGACTTTCCACATCAGGGTCGAAAAATGAGGTTGAAGGCAATTTTATCGACGTACTTTATGAAGCGATGCGATGCATCCTAGCGATGTCCAATCCAGCCCCGATCATCCGTGAACGCACGGCTTGCTCCCAGTGTTGTGGGCGCGAAACCCGCAGGGAGTGGTTCCATTATGACATTCGGCGTAGGTGCGGCAATCAGGATGATATTGGCGTAACCGCGCCTGCTAATTGGTCCCATGACTGCTGAAACATGCGGATAAAGCTGGGTCAGAATGGCATGGGTGCCACGGGCCAGCTTCCCGTCGGGTTGATCTATCAGGTTTACGTAAACCGGTCCGTCGACAATTTCTTTCAACCGCTCATAGGTTTCTAGTGTCGCCAGATGGGCGGGGACCGATCCGGATGAAAATGCATCCATCACAACGGCATCAAACCGGCGTTGCGTTTCGTTGATATACATCCGCCCGTCCGCATGCACGATATCGAGGCGGTCGTTGTCGCGGATCAATGCACCGGCCCAAGGCAGGTTTTCTTGCACCACTGCGGTCACAAGCGGGTCAATTTCAACGGTCACGGCCTGTGACATAGGACGCTTGCTCAGCAGCTGGCTTGGGAGTGTGTACCCACCTCCCCCCACAAACAGGACCGTTGCATCCGCGGCTAGATCCCGTGCCATCTGCGCCCAAATAACCCGGGAGTAGGGCAGTACCAATGGGTCTTCGTTCGGGGCGGCATCATCGGGATTTACCCGTTCAGCCGCCTGTGTGGTCCGGTCGGAAAACAAGCGGATCTCGTCTCCGCGTTGCCTGACGTCGATGCAGGACAGGCCGGATTCATATTGGCAAACCGACCCGTTTGGAAGGCTGAGTGCCAGGATCAATCCAGCCGGTGCAACCACACCAAATACGGAGTGCGCCCCACCGCGCACGAAGGGGACGCACAACAATGCAATAGCCCCGCAGGCCGCAAAGGTCAGCGCGGAACCAACTAGCGGCAAGGCGACAAACCCTGCCAGCACCGCCCCGACGATCGCACCGAGTGACCCCGCGGCCAGCACAACGCCCAACGATGATCCTTCACGGCCGGGCCGGGCCTCGACGGCGAGTTTGGCCAGAAAAGGCGACGGAAAGCTTACCAGCACCGAGGCGGGAAAGAAGGCGACGATCACCGAAAAGACCATGCCGCCAGTGCCCCGCGCGCCCCAGCCATAGAGCACCGACAGGATTGTTGGTGATAGCGCCATCAGCACTGCCGTGGCGATCAGGGCGCGCCGCACACTTTGCGCGGCGATGTCGCGCTCTCGTTCGGCGATCAGCCCCCCAAGAGCGCTGCCCAGTGAAAACCCCGCCAACACCACCGCAATCACGGTGGTCCATGTGACCAGTGAAGTGCCAAAAAACGGAGCGAGCACACGGCCAGCCGCAATTTCATAGGTCAGCCCGACAACGGACAAAACCAGAATTAGGCCGACCGTTTGCCAAAACCGCATGGCTGGCTGCCCCTTGGTCATGTCGCCTGTGGAGTCCTGATGGATCGCTGCCGCGATTTGCGCCATGTCACACGTGTTGCCGCAATCTGTAGAACCAGAACGAGAGCCACCAGCGCGACAAACGGCCATTGCGCCCAATTGGGTTCAGGTGTGTTGCGGTGATAGTCCAGAAAGTGCAGGAACAGGAAGTATCCGGTGTGCAAGACAGACAGCCACCATAAGACATAAGTGCCCCGCTGAACATATTTCCACACACTGTCGCCAAGTTTGCGCAGGCTGAAATCATTGGACGTGACGGCCAGCACGATCCCGTACAGAAGCGCCAGAATGCCTACCAGATTGGCCAACGCAAAGCCGTGCTGCACCATCACATATTCCTGCAAGCCGGGGTGAAATTCGAACCCGAAAAGACGCATCAGATCGACTTCGACCCAGCCGATCAGGATAATCGTCGCATGCACAAACGCCAGGATAACCGCGTAAATGCCCAGCTCGCGGCGATAGGGCAATAGACGCGCCGTGCTGCGCCACAAACGCGACAACGGGCCAAGCATCATCGCGAAGGCAACCAGAATCAGCGACAGGTCACCCACCGCACGGTTCCAGCGGTGCATCGCAGACCATTCGTTGCGACTGTAAAGCAGTGCGGCGGCGCCGATAACTGACAGTAAGATGACAATGAGATGGCGACGCCACCAGTTGTTTTTCGTTGCGATCATGGTCACATCCATTTCGTAGTATCCAGTTCATTTGCATTTTTTAGCGGAAAAGCGCGACGTCGGATATCGGTGTTTATGCGCACTGCGAAATCCTCCCCCGCAATCGATACCGGTTTAGGGCCACTATTGACGACGGGATTGACGACGGGCCGATCCGAGTGTCCCGAAGAACGTGCATAGGCACAGCAATGAAGACCCAGATAAACCCTGCACCCTAAATCGAAATACGCGGCCCGCGTCCGGTTCTTGCCCTACTAATTCATGGTCATCCCCGGTTCGTGGACAACACCAGCCCCCCCGTCGTCGGCGGGCGGTTGCGCGACGGGACCCAAGCCATCCATCAGATAGACCGCAATCGCTTGACGATCTGCCTCATCCAGAAAGGCTGTTCCGTCGCGCACGACTTCGGCCATGCTGCCACCCATCACATCACCATTTGGCGTCAGGCCAGTTCGCAATGCATAGGCAATTGCGGCCTCGCTCCAACCGCCCTCAGCAAGGTCTGTTGAGACGATTGATGGTGCGATGTTGCCACCCGGCAGCGCGTCATTCCCAAGGAATCGCTCGCTCGACTTCAGGCCGCCAAGAAAATTTCGACCGGTGTGACAGGCGGCGCAATGGGCGGCGCCATTGACAAGTTCCTGGCCTCGGTTCCAGGCGTTCGACTGGCCCATCACGGGCGACAGATTCTCGACCGGCTGCATGAACGCCGCGCGCCACAACTTCAGGGTCCAACGTTGGTTGAACGGAAATCCCAAACTATGCGGTGCTGCGGCCTGATCCACTGTCGGCACTGTCTGGACAGCCGACCAAATATCGGCAATATCCTGATCCGAAAATTCAGCATAAAATTCGTAAGGAAATGCAGGATAATATGCCTTGCCGTCGGGGTTGACGCCTTGTCGCAAAGCCACTGCAAACTGGTCCATTGTCCATGACCCGATACCCGCGACTGGATCTGCCGTTATGTTGGGCGGCACAAATGTCCCGAACGGCGTGCTAAGCGGCGCACCACCGGCAAGCGCGGGCGTCCCCTCCTCGACGTTCGTATGACATGCAATGCAGCCACCGGACCGCGCAAGATAGGCGCCGCGATAGGGATCGCCCTCAAGCATACCAAGCGTCTCTGCCTCTGCAATGGGCCATATTGCAACGGTTCCTACGAATGCACCGCCCAATGCCGCAAGGGCGATACCAAACCTGAGTAACCCACGCATATCAGCTTCCACTCCGGAATGTTGAATGACAGGAAGCGCAGGTGCTGCTGATCATTTCGAACGCCTCCGGGGCGGCCATTTGCGAAAAATCAATCCCGACTGGCGTTTCCGATGATGCTGATCCACCGGACATTGGGGGTGGTGTATTGTTGCTCCTTCGCGCGACGACCCCCATCAGTTCAGCAAGCGTGAACTTAGTGGCCTCGACACCCAGCCGGTCCATAGGTGCGTCCCCCATTTGCATGGTCGAACCGTCGGCGGTTTCAGACGGGTCCATCGCAGCCTGTGGCGCGGCAGGCCGCGTCAGGCCATTGGGTGCAGCGGTGCTGAGACCCAGGCCATAAACACGAAGCTGCTCTGACAAAGCCGAGAACTCTTGCCAGTTCGACCAGATTTCCGGCTTGGCAAAGGATTGTGCTGCGATCTCCTCTTGCGGGAACAGCTTGTCCATATTCTGGCCCGAGTGCGCCATGATTGTCGCACCAGCCACCTGAACGGCCCGCACATCATAGCTCGTTTGCCCCTGCATCATCGGGGCCATCTGTCTCATCACATCGCGCAGCGCGACCATTCCGTTCATTCGTTCCAGTGTCACGCCAGTGGCACCGTTATGTGCCAATGCAGCGATCCCGATGGCGGACATCGCAATGCCGCCCAGTAAGCTCTTCATTTTCATTAGATTTTCCGCCAGATATTTTTTTTATTTAAGACAAATTGTCAGTGTAAAAAAATGCCTGTCGCGGAGGGGGGGTATCAAACTCGTCAGCGCGGTCCGCAAGAAGAGTGAACTCGGACGGCAGATTGGATGCACCATTCGGTGCGATCCCGAAAGCGCCCGCTGCTTCCGCGTGATCAATTGCAAAATTGCAATAAACTGCGCCATGACATGGCGCAGTATGGGATGCGGCCAACGCGACATCCTGTTCAACGGCAAGCGCGTCGTAGCTAGGATACGTGTCAATTTCAGCATCAAGGATCGGCAATGCGAACAGCATTGCCACCACCGCCAAACAGGCGGCCAATCTGTTCAAGACTGTCAGGGAGAACCCCAAGGTCATACCATTTTCCTGTATATCGGTCGTTGCCGACGTCCCGTGTTTTCTGCTCTCGGGCGAATTAATGCGGTCTTAATGCCTTAGGTGGCAAGCATGCGTCAAGGATGTAGAATTCGCACGGCAACGATCCGCCACTCAAGATTGCGGATAAAGCACGACCGGGGTGCCAATCGCCACCTGTTCATACAATATCTTGGCGTGATCGTTCGTGAGTCTCGCGCAGCCGTTGGAAACTGCGGTGCCGATTGTCCTTGGGACGTTCGTTCCATGGATGCGGAGGTATGTGTCACGCCCGTCTTCGTTAAACAGGTACAGCGCCCGCGCCCCTAACGGATTGTTGATGCCGCCGGGCATACCATCAGCATAACGCTCATATGCCGCCGGATCGCGCCTGATCATTTCGGGCGTCGGGGTCCAACTGGGCCATTCGCGTTTTTCGCCGATTGTGAAATTGCCGTCATGATACAGCCCCGGGCGACCGACACCGACAGTATAGCGGATTGCGCGTTGGTCCGGCAGCGTCAGGAAAAGCCTGAAAATATTAGGGAATACATGGATTTCCCCCTCAGGGAGCGGGTCTTCAAGCTCAACAATCGTTGGATTGTAGTCTTCTGGCATCACAAAAGGCGCAGCAGCATGTGCAACCGCTTTACTTGCATTGAGAAGCCCGAAGGCCGCCCCGCTCAGGATTACATCACGTCTTTTGGTCATTCCGCCCTCTTACTCGTCTTTGTCAATCAATCGAACTGGAGGCAAATTCATGCCCCCAGAACCGTTTGTATACACCTTTTATGCCGCGCTAACTGCGAAAGCGGTCATCATTCCCGCCGACAAATGTGGCATGTGATGGCAATGCAACATCCACCGGGCCGCCTCGCCCGCATCAAGGGCAACCGTCACCTGTGCCATCGGGGGCACGTAGACCGTATCTCGGATCGCACCCTTGATCGACTGCCCGTTGATCTTCACGATCTGAAAAACGTGACCGTGCAGGTGCATCGGGTGGCCCATCATCGACATGTTGTGGAATGTCAGTTCGACCCGTTCGCCACTGATCGCAGAAATCGGGGTGTGATTACCCCATGTCTCGCCATTGATCGTCCAGACATAAGGCTGCATGTTGCCACCCAGCATGATCATGTGGCTGCGGTCGACAGGGCGGTCGGGCAACCTCTCGAACGAGTTCGCACGCGCCGAACGAAGCATGAATTCCTGTCCCATATCGGTGTCAAATGCCGGTGAATCGGTGTCTCCTACGCCGCTGATCTTTTGAATCCCGGCTTGCGGGGTCGCCAGGATAATGCCGGTGCGTTCGCGCGCGCCTTCGCGCAAGGCCAGGATCGGAAACGCGCCCTCGGCTGTTATATCAACTTCGATGTCCAGTCGCTGCGCCATTGCCATGCCAAAACGGGTGCCTAGTATCGGTTCGATCTCATGACCGTCAACAGCAACCAGTCGCGCCGCAAGGCCGCCTGTGTCGATCCAGAACGATGTCGCGGCAGCGGCGTTGATAATGCGCAGCCGGACACGCGTGCGGCGATCCACACGGATAACGTCCGGGTCATCAAGCGTGCGATCATTGGCCAGATAGGCGTCGAAGTTGTAATCGTTCAGATCCATCTGGATACCTCCCATATCCATGCCATCCATTGCGCCGCCATCGCCCGAGCCGGGCATATCCATACCGTTCATTGCGGTATCACCACCCATGTTCATGGTGGAATGGTCTACTCCGTCCTTGGCTTCATCTGGCTCTGGTGAGGGTGTGCCCATCCCGGTCATCTCATGGGGTGCCGAACCACCCGCGATCTCTTCCAGAACTTCGGCAGGGGACTTGAACGAGAAGTCGTGCAGGAACATGACGACTTCCTGACGGTCCGCGATCAAATCTTCGCTGCCGCGCACAATCAGCGGCGCCGCCAACAGGTTCATTTCCTGAAGTGGCACGTGGCTGTGCATCCAATGCGTCCCCATCGTTGCCGCAAAATCATAGCTGCGGGTTTCATCCGGCCGCAAAAGCGCCAAGGGCTCGTTCGGGACGCCGTCCTGACGGTTTGGTGGGAGCTGACCATGCCAATGAATAATTGTGTCCTCGGCCAATGTGTTTGTCAGATCGACGCGAAATCTCT
>ERZ651776.4425-NODE-4425-length-12989-cov-2.792519_pt1 | contig 12989 bp, 9 predicted proteins | sample MGYA00514761_ERZ651776 | MGnify/ENA metagenome assembly ERZ651776 | reverse complement strand
TTTAAATACAGAACTTGAAAGCTTTCAATTTGAAAAAACTTTTATTTTTAATTTTTTTGAAAATTTATTATTAAATTTTAAAACTATATCTTTTTATTTTATTGTTTACTCTTTATCTTTACCTTTAATCCTATTTAGCCTACTGACACTTACTTCATTGTGTAAGGTCTTACGCTGGAATTTCTCTCACTGATATTTTATGGAAGGGAAAAATCCACGCATCTGGCTGTAGAATATTATACCCAAACATGTGAATTGGTACAGCCACTACGAAATACTTACAAACCCTTTTTTGTGTACCCTGAGCACCTTATCCCTTCATTTCATTCATAAATGATCTATATGTTTCTCTAACTAACGGAGTGGCATCATTTTCTCATTTGGTTATTTGTATTCAGGCCTTCAAGAGTCTGAAGTTTTATTTATCACTTTAAATCAACCACTATGAAATCAATTGCTAAAACTGTTCTCTTAATCTTAGGTATTGGACTCTTATGCTATGGCACTTACACGCTTATTGAACCAGAAGCATCTCTAGACGTTTTAGGTATGAGTATAGAAGAGCAGGATAATACAAACGCTTACATCACACTCGGCTTAGGCCTTGTTCTTACCTTGATAGGATCATTTCTTCCCAAAAAAGCTTAACTAAGTATTCTGGTTAATGCAACCACCAAAGAATATTCATCACATTTCTGACGACTCACCGGGTATAACCCGGTGTTTTTCGGAGGCAAAAGAGCCGTACTACTTGTATAGTGATGGTAAGTCTGTAAAAAACCAGAAAATTATAGCGCGTATCAACTCCATGACAATTCCACCTATGTGGAAAAATGTATGGATATGTGCCGACGAGAGAGGCTACTTACAGGTAACAGGCTATGATGCGAAAGGCAGAAAACAATACATCTACCATCCGGCCTGGGTTAAATTTAAACAGCAATCTAAGTTTGAGAGGCTCTCAACTTTTGGTGAAGTCTTACCCAGCATCAGAAAAACTATAGAAAAAAATTTAGCTCAAAAAGGATGGCCAAAAAGTAAAGTACTCGCGTTGGTAGTACAACTAATGGATAACCATTATTTGCGCATAGGCAACGACTATTACCGGCAGCATAATGAAACCTATGGACTCACCACTTTAAGAAGAAAACATTTGATAGACGACGGGGATGAGTTAAGATTTAGCTACAAGGCGAAAAGCGGAAAATACAGAAACATAAAACTTAAAAACAAAAGTCTTATAAAGCTCATCTTAGCAACTTCTGAACTTCCTGGCTATGAGGTTTTCAGGTACTTAGATCGTCATGGAAAGAGTCAAAAAATCGATTCAAAAGATGTGAATGAATACCTAGGCCAAATATCCTCTGAGTCAATTACAGCCAAGTATTTTCGGACTTGGGGAGCGACCGTTATGGCCCTTGACTACTACGAGATGGCACAAGGAGACGTTATGCAAAACCCAAGAGCTAAACTTGAAACCGCCATCGTGAAGAGGGTAGCTCGTAAACTTGGTAATACAATCGCTACATGCAGGGCTTACTATATACATCCCAAAGTATTAAATACACTTGTATCGGGAAATGTAGAGCAATACACCTTAGAAACGGAAGAAGATTCTTCTCAATCTTCATTGTCAACTAGCGAAGAAGTAGTTTTAAAAATTATCAACCATACACAATGAACTTAAAAGAATCTTTTTACAAGACCTACCGTCTAATTATCGGAAGTATTGCCTTTTACCCCACCATCATTGCGGTGGTTTTCTTTATTGTCGCCATGCTTATGATGGCTTTTGAATATCAAGGTTTCGCTGGTGATATCAAAAGTCGAATATCTTTTCTTCTTGTCAATAGTCAAGAGGATGCAAGGTTAATTCTAGGTACCCTTGTCGGAAGTATCATTTCTCTGATGGTATTCAGCTTCTCTATGGTTATGCTCGTACTCAACAGAGCTACGGCAACTCTTTCTCCCAGAGTAATCCCAGGTCTAATTACTGATAAATCAAATCAGGTGGTATTAGGATGCTATTTAGGCAGCATAATATACTGTCTTGTCTTGATCATTAATATCCAATCCATTGACGATACCAACGGTATTCCCTCACTCGGCATATTGGCCGCAATGATCTTTGGCATAACCTGCCTCGGATTTTTTATCTACTTCATCCATACCATAAGCATTTCTATTCAAGTGGATAACATCCTTGATCGTATTCTAAAACAAACCATGACCGAGATGGACAAAAGTGAACTGAACCCCGGTGATGATAATATTGAGTTTCCGAGTACTGAATCATGGCAAACATTGACGGCACCAGAGTCGGGCTACCTTAAACAGGTCCAGACTAAGCGCCTAATTAATTTCTGTAACGCGCATGATTTATGTCTTAAACTTATTAATCCCATTGGTTTCTTTCACGTTCAAGGAATACCATATCTGCATGTAAACAAATCAGTTAGTGCTGAATTAGAGGAGTCTATTCATAGCATGTTTGTCTTCTACCCAGAGGAGCATTTAGAAGATCACTATCGGTTTGGGATTAATCAAATCTCTGAAATTGCTGTAAAAGCATTGAGTCCAGGGATTAATGATCCTGGAACGGCAATAAAAGGTATTGATATGCTTTCTATACTACTGATAAAAAACATGAATATGAGAGAGAAGCTCGCCATCAGGGATAATGATGGTAAAACGCATCTTTATTTTGCTCAAGTCAAGTTTTCTGAACTACTCTATAACACTTTCACTCCCATCAGAGCATATGGTAAAACTGACGCTGTTGTCATGTTCAACCTTTTAGAAGGTATTAAAAATATGATTTATGCCGATCAAGCTTCGCTAAACTTAACAACACTAACAAACTATGCAAATAGCATTCTAGACAGTTGTTCGAGCATTAATAACATAATGGATATGGAGAAGATTGACACGATGGTAGAAGCGATCAATGAATTAGTCTCGACTGAACTCTCATTGAAAACGTTATCCAAGAGGTGATAGACAATCATTATCTACGTCCATCACTAAATGTAAAACCCTTTACATAGAGGATTTATTTTTTTAAGTCTTCGAAAGAAACACTGTCGTCTGTTTCACCTAAAAATGCTTTGATGAATGCATTTTTAAATATATTACCGACCGTAGGCCAAACTTTAGTCTCAGGACTATTCAAATCTCCTTCCAATGGAATTTTTGTAGCAAATTGGTCTTTTGGATGATTCTGAAAAAGGCTAATGATTGTCCCTCCTATGGCTTCCCAAACAAAACGTAAAGGCCCATTATGCTCTTCAGATAAATCGAATACTTCAAAGTCTGTCATAATAGGTTTGACATAACCAGTCATTTGACCATCAGCAACAGCCATTTCAGAATACAAACTAAATTGTCCCTTTTCAAAGTCGAGCTTGGCATAAGCATCAGCAAAACTGTTGAGGGCTGTAAGATCAACTCCTTCCAATTTCGCTTCAATATCGAAATCTGGAACTTCCTTCAGAATGTTAGCCTTACCTGAAAGGTTAAACTCACCCCCTCCGATAGACATTGCCGTTGCTTTAATATCAGATGGTAAACGCAAAGTATCACCCTCAGCATTTGATAAGTTCAAGGCTTCCAAGTTTAGGTCATTAAAGAAGAGGTCTATTTCTGGGTCTGTGCTATAATCTTTAAAGTTAAATTGACCGTTCTTCGTCGTCAGTCTATTTACTTGTAAAGGCATAAGATCCTTAATAGGTTGCGTCCAGTCGGCACCACTGCCCGTTTGCTCTGGAGCACCCTCATTTTTAGCCATAACAATATTTACTATGGGTTTGGTGAGAACAATTTCACCCACAACTCTTCCTTTAAATAAGGCATTCCATTGAACAGAAAGATCTATAAGCTCGATATCCAAAAATGGTACAGGAACTTCTCCAGTTATTTCTGTCATCTTGAGTTTCTCAATTTGATAAGCACCACGATAAAGTTGCAGGTTCACACCTTCAATCGAGCCCGTATAACCTGGGACATTATCTAAAGCCGTGTTCACATAGTCCTTCACCCAGAAAGGGAGATAAATACGAACGGCAATTAGTAAAACGAGAATGAATAGGAGGACTTTGTATTTCTTTTTCATAGTGTTAATGTTAATCATTGTTTAGGATGAAATAAATATGCCAGAGAAATGAGGTTTAAGCTCTTCTTATAATGAAAATGCCTTGTATAGGCTCCTTTCTAATATTTCCCAACTCGCCGCGCACGTGCTCAAGAGCCTTAACTCATACATTAAGTTGATATCTGGGTAATCAGATACACATCTCACCTTTAATCGGGGGATCATTTTCCACAAAACTGATAGAATACACAGCAAGGGACGCTGTATTGAGGTTGGTATAATATTTCCATAGAGTAGAGGACAAATGAACCAACTAGCCAATAAAATGAAAAAATACATCCTTTTGGTCTTACTCTTAATGACCTTCTTACCATTAAAGGCACAACAGAATGGTAAAGCCCTAGCTGCCAATTATAAACCTATAGGTAGCAACAGCACGATAGACACTGAAAGCTTGAAGCTTATTTCTAGCAAAGAAGTATTAATCACCCTGATCAAAAACGACGAGGTATTAAACTCACGCCATGCTGATAGAATTATGGAGGTGTTAGAGACCATGTATGTAGCTGGAAGCAAACCAGTCATATGGTTAACTTCAAAAGGCCCAAAAAGTATTTTAACGGAAGCCAACCGTCAGATCCAATCAAGTAACGCCCACGGACTTAACCCTGCTAGATATGCTAGCCAATGGTTTGACAAAACCTATGCGAAAGTAAACTCAGGAAATTATAATGCCGAAGAACTTGAAGCCATTAACCTCAATCTAACGGCTAATTATCTCCTCTTTAACTACGATCTAATAAAAGGTAGAATCAACCCAGATAAATTAAGTGGTTACTGGGTAAAGGATAAAAGACAAGTAAAACTATTGCAACGCTTATCTGCGTCAAAGACATCAAAAAAATTGCGATCACACCTAAAACGGATCACACCAAAAGGTAAAAAGTATACTCAGCTTCAAAGAGAATATCAGTTCTATGAAAATCTTGATGATGAGGGTGGATGGCCAGAAATAGTATTACCTGAAAACACGGCCATAGAGCCAGCTGAGTCGCATGAACTTATTCCTGCAATAAGGAAAAGATTAAGCATTACAGATATGTACTACACCGTAAAAAGAAAAAGGCCTGCATTAACGCTCACATTAATTGATTCAACGCTTTATGATGAGAAGTTAATCAGTTCAGTGAAGAGGTTTCAAGAGAGACATGGGCTAGAGGTAGACGGCATTATTGGAAAATCAACTGTAACTGCCATGAATATTTCAGCTCGACGCAAGGCAGATATTATTGCGCTAAACATGGAAAGAATGAGATGGATGCCAACCAACGTGGGGCAGCATTTTATTGAAGTAAACATTCCAGAATACAAACTGAGAGTATACAATAAGAAAAAGAAGGCCTTAGAAATGAAAGTTATCGTAGGCAAAGAATATACATCAACACCTGTATTTTCTGATACATTAAAGTATCTGGTACTTAGCCCAACTTGGACAGTACCCATGAGCATTAAAGCCTATGAAATGCTCCCAAAACTTAAAGAGGAGCCAACTTATTACACCAAAAAGAACTATAAATTTTATAAAGGCTGGAATACAAGTAACGAAGTAAATCCAGCTACAATAGACTGGTCACAATATAATGGGAAAGATTTTCCCTTCAATGTTGTGCAACAGCCTGGCCCTACTAATTCTTTAGGCCTAGTCAAATTCATAATGCCGAACGATATGAGTATTTATCTACACGATACGCCCACTGACTACTTATTCGAAAGAACTGAGAGAGCCTTCAGTCACGGGTGCATTCGCTTAGAGAAGCCCGAGGTACTAGCTAACTATTTGCTACGCGACCAGAAGAACTGGGGTTCTGCCAGGATAAACGAATTCTTGCACAAACCCTCTCCTGAGAAAGTGTATCTCGAGAAAGATTACCATGTTCAGCTAGCATACTTTACTGCTTTTGTTGATGAAAAAGGTACCATGAACTTCCGTGACGACATTTACGGGCATGATGACCAGCAATTAAAAGAATTAAAGGCTATACACTCTGATTTAGAAATTCAATAATATGAAAAAGTTACTTACACTACTCTTGTGCATGTCGGCTCATGTCATACATGCACAAGATGCCAGTTTCCTTTTGAAGTTTAAGGATGAGGTTACACCCCACAAGGTTACAGCGGTTTTTGTATTGCCTGGTGAGAAAATAAAAATTGAACCACTGTTCGAACGTCCTGATGATCGTTTTAAGATTAAAGGAGAGAATGGTAAAATTAATGAACTGAGAGAGCATGTTTGGGAATGGGAGGCACCAAAAGAAAAAGGAATTTATGAAGTGGTGATTTCTGAAATAAACGACCGTGACTCTGTAAAACTCAATTGTATCGTAATGGTGCCGTTCGAAGAACTGAAAGGAGAGTATTTAAATGGTTACCGTATCGGAAAATACCCAAAGTCGACTAACGACTTATACACCTTACCAAAGGGTTTTATAGAAGTGACTAAGGAGAATGAAAAAACTCAAGTTAGCCCTCACTATATTTTGAAAGACTTCTTATGCAAACAGCAAGGAGATTATCCGAAATACGTGGTATTGAAAGAACGTGGTATTCTAAAACTCGAAATGGTTCAAAACTACTTGAAAAGCCAAGACCTACCTATGAAAAAATTTAGTTTCATAAGCGGGTTCAGAACACCCTATTACAATAAATCGATCGGCAATGTAGTGTTCAGCCGTCATGTATTTGGTGACGCGTTTGATGTCTACATAGATGGTGACGGAAATTCACGGATGGACGACCTGAATAAGGATGGAAAAGAGGATGGACTCGATGTGACTTACCTTTACCAATTAATCAACAAAATGTACGCACAACCATGGTACAAACCTTTTATTGGTGGCTTAGGACTTTACAAACCAAACTCACGAAGAACAGGTTTCATTCACATGGACTCCCGCGGCATACGCGCTAGATGGGGATAATTCACAAAACCTTGCTAACCAATCATTCCAGATATTCCAAAACTTTATTTTTGAAGTTTTGCACATCAAAAGGTTTTCTTATGTAGCCATTGGCACCTACTTTTTCAGCTATCTCAGGCAACTGATCATTAGCTGAAAAAAGTAGGACTGGAATATTTTCAACCCTTTCATCAGCTTTCAAGGCAATTACAGCCTCTTGACCACCTATTTGCGGAATCCACAAATCCATGAGAATTAGGTCAGGTGATTCACTGATTACCAAATCGGCAATCTCATTTATTTCATTGGCTGAAGAGAAATCATAGTTCATAGATTTAACTATGATACTCATCAGTGTCGTGATGTCCATATCATCATCACACAGTAGTATTTTTTTCATCGTGTTTGTCTTTTATCGGTATTGAAAAATAGAATATCGAACCCTTCTTAGGCATACTCTCTACCCATAACTCCCCATGGTGGAGACTCACTATTTCTTTAGATATATTCAGACCTATTCCTAGGCCTGAAATTTTATTTTGGTGTTCAGATACGCGATAGAACCTGACAAAAATATGCTCAGAATCCTTCTTGTTAATACCAACACCGAAGTCCTGTACAGAGATTTCTATGTTCTCTATTTTCTTAGTAATCTGAACAATGACTTCATCCGCATCAGGCGAATATTTGACCGCATTGTTAATCAAGTTTACAAGGACCTGTTCAATCCTTGCTTCATCAGCCATTATTAATATTTCAGTGCTCTTCCCGTCAAATATTATTTTATGATTAGTTGTGGTGACTTGTAAATTTTCAACAACGTTTTGAACTAGATTATTTACACACATCTGTTTCTTACTCAAAGTAAGTTTACCGCTCTGTACTCTAGAGACATCTAGTAAATCGGAAATAAATTTTTCAAGCTTGTCAATGCTACTAGCTGACTTTTCTAAGAAGCTTTTGACTAAATCATCATCGGAAGTACTCAGGTGACCTTGTAGTAATTGCGTGTAGGCTTTAACACTCGTCAACGGCGTTTTTAGCTCGTGACTTGCCACACCCATAAAGTCATCCTTATTCTTCTGACTCACCATTTGCTCATTAATGTCGGTAGAAGAAACAATGAGTTTAGTCAACGTGCCTTTATTATTGACCATAGGGCTGGCCTGAAACAGGTGCCAGCACCATTCATCTCCAGAACTCAAAATTCTTAGGTCTTGCTTAAACTTATCCATTTTGGTAAGTGCAGTATCCATGTTAAGCCTAAACTCGTCAATATCTTCAGGGTGAACTCTCTTCTCAAGAGCAGAGAGAGTATCAATGGATTCTAAACCATAAAAACTCAATCCTGAGGAATTCATAAATTCAATCTTACGGTTTGGCAGTAGTACCCAAACGTGCTCTGGTACACTTTCGCTGATAAGTCGCATAAAGACTTTTTCTTCTTCAATCTCTACCCGCTTTTCAATCTGATGGGTGATATCAATGGCATGTAATATGACGCTTGGCTGATCTTCTCCACGTTCATAAATTGAACGATAAGTATAATTGAAGAATCTCGTGCCTTCCTCATCAGAATCAGAAAAATCGAAGGTGAAAGGCGCTTCTTTGACGTGCACTGGCTTCCCACTTTTCCTCACCTTGTCCATTATTTTTACGAAACCTTGTTCAACCACTTCAGGTATGGCATCTTGAATCCTTCGACCAGTAAGTCTTCTATTTGGGAATAGACTTTTATAGCTCTTATTGGCAAAAGAAATTTTATAATCCTCTCCCGAGAAAATAGCAATGAGCTCTGGAGAATCTTCAAAAACATTCCGCCATAAAGCCCTCCCGCTTTCTGCTAGAGCATAAGACTTTTCCAGTTCCATTTCATAGTTTCGCTTTTGAGTGATATCAATAAAACTCAGCGAAACGCTCTCAATATATTTATTGTCTTCGCTTTCAACAGGTGTGTAGTTTAACGCTAAGTATCGCCTGCGCCCCCTGTTATCAATTATTTCTTGCTCAAATTGACTTTGCTTGCCCTTAAGTGCCTCTTTGAACTTTTCATGAAATGGCTTAAGGTAATCAGTTGGTAGAATGTCAATGTAAATTATACCCTCAGTCAGTCTAATATTGAATATCTCCTTGTAGAGGTTAAAAGCGTGGTTGTTAAAATGCAGTACATTATAATCCTTACCAATCAGAATAAACGCTTGCTGTGTATTGTCTAGCAGACTTTTCAGATTATTCTGCGACTCCGTAAGAGATTTGCTCTGTCTTTCTATCTTATGAGTAGCGGTTCTTAATTCATTATAGGCAACGTTCAATTCTTCATTAGTCGCTTGCAACTCCTCATTGGAAGTCTCCATTTCTTCATTAGAAGCTTGTAACTCCTCATTAGAAGATTGTAATTCCTCGTTGAGCGACTGCAGCTCCTCATTGGAGGTCTCCAATTCTTCCACCAAGGTATTTAAGTGTTCTTTGGTAGAAGCCAACTCATGCTCTAGTTCCGCAATAAATGGATTATTGTCGCCGTTTTCGCTTTGCTGAATAATTGGAACGTGTTCTGCCTCATCTGCTATTTCGAAAGTAATTATAAAATATGGACTGTTGGGTTTAGAGTATAATGTGGGCTGTACTTTCAGTCTGGCCACCTTCATCACATCATCTCTTTTTATTCTACGATACTCTCCTCTTACCATTGCCAGCGCCGTATGAGCGCTACTCACTAGTGTTCTCAAATCTAATCTGAAATCTTTATGAATAAGTTTGGTGGCATTCAAGTTAGCCGCCCCATGCTGAAGGCTTAGAAAGAAACTAACGTCTTTATTAATTTCAATGATATTGAGCACATCATCTACAACAATATAAGGGAATTCATAACCATTATAAAGCGTTTCCTTCACCATGTCAGTAACACTCATTACCTCCGTCATAGCATTTTTAGAGGTTCTAGCCTTGGTAGGCTTAATCATTGGTTGCAGCAACGGAATATGCGATACGCCAGCATCGGCTTGTCTTCTGCGATAGATCTTATGTTTTAAGTTTTCTGTTTCAAAAAGATTTTTGAAACGCCCAATCGTCTCGGACTTCCCAAGAAACAAAACGCCATTGGCATTCAACGTATAATGAAATAACGGAATGATTTGATTTTGAAGTGATGTCTTAAAATAGATCATCAAATTCCTACAACTCACTAAATTCAACCGCAGAAAAGGAGGATTTTTAGTCAGGTCATGCTTAGAGAAAAGCACTTGTTTCTTTGCTTCTGCCGAAACAACATATTCGTCATCATTTTGCGTAAAAAACCTATCCTTGTAATACTTGGGAAGAGACTTTAGACTGCTTTCAGGGTATTTACCTGAACGCGCCCTAGCCAATGGGGTTTGATCTATATCTGTCGCAAAAATCTGAATTTGATGTGGTTTAGGAGAGCCCTCATCAAAGAGTTTCAGTAATATCATACTGATGGTATAAGCTTCTTCACCTGTAGCACATCCAGGTACCCAAACCCTGTAGCTTTCATTCATAGGCTGTTCCATGAGGCTGAGCCTAATTGACTCCTCCAAAGCTTTCATAGAATCAGGGTTTCTATAAAATTGGGTAACGCCAATTAACAAGTAGAAAAAAAGTTCGTCCAGCTCCTTAGGATCATCTTGAACGAAGCTGAGGTAATCTTCTACCTCTACAAACTTCATGTCATGGATTCGCTTTTCAAGCCTTCTATGAATTGTAGATATTTTATAGCCGCTAAAATCTGCCCCACTTTTTTCATGCAACAATTGAAGTATCTTCTTAACAGAACCGATATCTTCAATGATAGGCTCTTCCTTAGACTTATCTTCTAAATATTTTGTCCGGTAATCAACATCTAACAACTTAGGAATCTCTTGCCCTATTTGTTCGGGATCCAGCACGGCATCAACAAAATCAGTAAGCACAGCCGAGTCAGGCATACCTGAATAACCAGAACTACCAGAATCCTGCGCTATGGTAAATCCTCCAACTTGCTTGATGTCAATGATTCCTTTCGAGCCGTCATTTCCAGTGCCAGAGATTACCACAGCAATAGCGTTTTCTTTAAATGCCTTCGCTACTGATGTAAAAAGTTTGTCGACACTCGGCTTTGGACCTACTAGACCCGGTTTTGTAAATTCAAACTTCCCATGAACTATCCGTACATCTGTATTAGGAGGGCAAGTAAAGATATGATTGGACTTAACGTACTTATTATGTTCTGCCTCTAGTACCGTAAGGTTAGTGTTCTTTTGTAGTAAGCCAGCCAACATACTCTCATAGTTGGGACTTGTGTGTTGAGCGATGACAATAGCCGTGTTGGGCAACTTATCGGGTAAAGCTTTTATAATCTTCTGCAGAGGATCCAGCCCTCCAGCAGATGCACCAATAGCTACCAGATTCTTGACGAGGTAGGTGTTTTTAGACATCAGTTCAGAATTTAAAACGAAGATAGATAAAGCATTTCTTTCAGCCTAAATCTTAGTTATGATCGGTAGGTAAGACGGGCAATTACTCCTCAGATGGGGCGAAAAAACCCCAACAATCGGTACAAAACTGGCCTTTCGAGCATCTCTTGGATTGGTAAGTGTTTTGCAACACAATAGATGAACTAGTATTCACAAGTCTTTTTAAACCTTATGAAATATTTTAACGCTTCTGCAAAAAACTCCCTCTTTATCCTTGGTTTGATCTGTGCCCTCATGTGTATAAGCTTGATGGCTGATACTCACGAATTGTATTTACCCTCAAAATATGAAAAGGCGAAAAAGACAATGTCAGCCCTCTACCCTAAGGCCAAAAAAGTCTCTTGGAGAGTAGATGATCATGGAAACCATGAGTCTCACTTTAAACTCAATGGAGAAAAGTATCGTGCCGATTTTCATCCAGAAGGGCAATGGATAGAGACCGAGCAAAGTATTAAATGGTCTGAACTTCCAGAAGCTATTCAAGATAAAATTAAAGAGAACTTTGATAGAGATGATATTTCTGAAATAGAGAAAGTCGATCATTTCAAGAAGGGGAAATTTTACGACGTAGAGTTTAAACAGAAGGGAAAGAATTTAGACATCGAATACAGATCAAACGGTCAAAGAATAAATTAAGCATATGATATTGCTCATTCTATACATCATATCAAAGTTGAAATACGGTCAGTCAGATCAGGCCTCTGAAAAAACAGCTAACTCCTAGAAAATTGAGGTTTTAGTAAATGTTGTAAACAATTCTAACGCCTTTAAACCTGCCAGCGAATTACCCTTATCATTCAAACCAGGGCTCCACACCACAATACTTAGTTGCCCAGGCAAAATAGCTGCAATACCACCGCCCACACCACTTTTCCCTGGAAGGCCTACTTTAAAAGCGAAATCACCAGATTCATCATAGAATCCACAAGTCATCATAATAGCCGTAATACGTCTAAACTGACTTACCGTGAGGTAGCGCCTATCATCTTTCAAACTATGCCCATGGTTGGCAATGACAGCAAACGCATTTGCTAATTCTTTACAACTCATTTCGATAGAGCAAAAATCATAGTACAAGTCCAACACTTCCTCTATGTCGCCTTTAATGTTTCCATAGGACTTCATAAGGTTAATAATGGCTGTATTCTTAAAGCCACATTGTTTTTCTGACTTAGCCACTTGATCATTAAAACCTATATCGCTGTCACAACTTAATGTCTTAATGAAGGATAATAATTCAGCCTTTGGGTCTTCTAATTTTTCAAGAAGGATGTCTGTAAGAACAAGAGCGCCCGAGTTGATAAAGGGGTTCCTCGGGATGCCTTTCTCATGTTCTAATTGAACCAAAGAGTTGAACGGATCTCCAGAGGGTTCTACACCCACTCTAGAGAATATTTCAGTACCCACTTTAGCCATGGATAAACCCAGAAGAAAAACTTTTACAATACTTTGAATGGAAAACTTCTCGTA
>ERZ651776.4424-NODE-4424-length-12989-cov-4.403733_pt1 | contig 12989 bp, 6 predicted proteins | sample MGYA00514761_ERZ651776 | MGnify/ENA metagenome assembly ERZ651776 | reverse complement strand
CTACTTCTTCTTGTACTTCTTTTATACCATAGAGGTGACATACAGCTTCAACAATAGCTGCTGGAGTTAATCCTAATTTTCGTTGCATACGAACAAGAGGGTCAGCCATTTCATCTATAGGAACTCCCGCATTTTTAAGTATTTCTACAGCAAACAATCCATTGTTGATAGTAGGAATGAGTACTCCCTGAACAACCATTCGAGCCAACAACTTTGGTGATGTCAACGCCCCTTTGACAAGTGTTGGTACCTCAAGTATAATTTGTGCTATAAGTGTATCGACAAGATATCCTATGGATGCGTTTTTGTCTGGGTTGATTTCATAATCAAAACGTAAACTAGCATCATTCACTGAAAAAGATACTGTTGCCATCATCTTAGTCGCTGATAAGTATAAGGAAATATCAAACTCATTAATTAGAAATTTTCCGATGTTACATTCGGGCAGTACGAAACTCAACTCATGACTAATTACAAAATCTACATTTACAAATTGATCATTCTTGAGGGTAAAACGATATCTTGAATTAACAACGCGTGCTTCATTCATAGAAAAGCTTGCTTTTATTCCGTTATCCAGATTAGATTGAATTTCTAGAGAAATAACCAATACATTTAAAAAAGTCAGCTCCGCACTAGCCTCTAGAGCATCGCTCTGGGTATCAATGTTAAAAAGAACTCCTCCCTCTTTGCAAAGAACCTTTTTCGGAGCGTTTCTCATTTCGGTCAGCTCAGCGTTGTTTGTAGGGATAGTATGATGAGGATTTCCACTTCCTACTTGTTGCTTTCCATTTCCTGATAACTTAAATAAGGTAAATGCATCCGTTTTTATTTCTATTGGGCCATCCAACTGTATCATTCCAGAAAACTTATGGGTGTCAATATAATTGAATGATCCAAAGACATTAAGGTTAGCAACAATAATACTTGAAGAAAAAGAAACTCCCTTTTTGGGGACTGTCCCATCGGGAAGTGGTTGTGTCTCTTCAGACCAAATAAATTTGGGTTGTTGTAGTGAGACATCAATAGGTACCGAGAAATTAAACCCAAGGAATCTTGCAATTTGAGACAAGCTAAGTTCGTTCAGTTCAAATGCAATATACATAGGAATGGGTTCTCCTTCTATAGTCGTCACCAAAGCAAAATTTGATATCTTTATTTCTCCGTTATTCCTACTTACGACTCCTGACGTTTGGACACCCAATAAATCCATAGGCGGATTGGTAAGAATCCCCGCAGAAGCCCCTAAGCTTGAAAGGTCTATTTGTAAATTTTGTAAGAGTTTTGGTAACTTTAGAACAGTTACGTTACGATGGAATAGTTTAAAGGCACTTCCCGAAATACCCGTCACCTCCCCATTAGAAATAGATACCTCAAAATTAAATCGAATATCAATTGATCCATTCCATATAAATTCACGCTGTACCAATAGTTTACTCAAATAAGCACTAAAACTAAAATCTGCATTCCACCCCTTGTCGGCAGGCGATAATGCTATTTTTATTTCAGGCTGAGAAAGTTGTATGTTAAATTTATCCACAATCGATATGGTTAATGAATTCAATTCAAAAATTACCGATATAGAAGGCGATTCTCCAGTCGTTATGGAGATAGAAGTGTGTATATGTGACACACCCTCTGGAAAAGATATCAACTCCATCACTGGACCTAAGCCCATAGCTTTCATAGGAAGGGATTCCTCAAGATTTAACAAAACTCCCATAATACGATATATAGTATCACTTTTTTTATACACTTCCACTTCAGAGATTTGAATATTTGGAAGATCGCTAGGAACATCAATATGATTGTTTAGTAAAATACTGGTTAAAGATTGAGATGAGGCTTGGTTGACTTTCATAAATTAACTGTAGGTTTTTATCTGCTCCTAAAATAAATGTAAAACTTAAAACTACAAATAATTTAAAATGGTTTTTATGATTCTATCGTCACCACAATAGCAACCTAGGGTGTTATATAAGTATTTCAAATAATTGTAGATACATTTCGTGAAAAAGACAAAATCTACTCCTACTTTATTCTTAAAACGAATTAATCAACTTAAATTCAATATATAAACAAAACTGAAATTAAAAACACCGTCATCTCGACACTAGAAGAGATCACACAAGTAGCTCCGTTTCGACTTCGATTTCAGTTTCGGTTTCAACTTCAAAATGGGCACTGTTATGCGGTTTCCTATCTGTGGTAGGCGGGCTCGTCGTTCATTCTTCAGGCTGTCGAAAAAATACTTTGCAGTCATCTCGACGACAGGAGAGATCGCACACCAAGCTAAGGCAATACAAATAGAATGCTCACTGATATGCGATTTCTCGTCGCTCGTACCTCGCTCACTCGAAATGACTGAAACCAAAGTCTTACCTCTAAAAACGCAGTGATCTCCCCTCCCCCCAAACACCAAAAACTTCGTTAATTTTTAAGTCCACCCACAAAGTCCTCATACAATTTTTGTAGTTTTAGTAACTGTGTGCTTTTTTAACCTAAAAGAATACACGCAAACAAACACTAAAACCACACCAAAATGAAGATTGCAATTAAACTGGTGATGCTATTCCTGTTGGCAGGTAGCATGACACTACACGCACAAGAAGAACAAGAAAAATCCAAAAACCCGTATAGCGGATTAGCATTTAGAAACATTGGCCCCGCCATGACGTCTGGAAGAATTGCAGATATCGCTATTCATCCTGACAATGAAAATGTCTGGTATGTCGGCGTTGGATCAGGAGGCGTTTGGAAAACAACCAATTCAGGAACTACATGGACGCCAGTATTTGATAATGAAAAGGTGTACTCTATAGGATGCGTGACCATAGACCCGAATACACCGAGTACGGTTTGGGTAGGAACAGGTGAAAATGTAGGAGGACGTCATGTAGGATTTGGCGACGGAATCTATGTCAGTCGTAATGACGGAAAATCATGGAAGAATATGGGACTGGAAAATTCAGAGCATATTTCTAAAATTATTGTACATCCAGAAAATTCAGATGTGGTATGGGTGGCTTCGCAAGGACCGCTTTGGAGTAAAGGCGGGGATCGTGGGGTCTATAAAACCACAGACGGAGGCAACACATGGAAACGCACCCTAGGAGATGAAGCATGGGTTGGCGCTACCGATCTTCTTATCGATCCAAATAATCCAGACGTATTATACGCCGCTACGTGGCAAAGACATCGTACTGTAGCGGGCTATTTAGGTGGTGGCCCAGGATCAGGACTTCATAAAAGCACCGATGGCGGTGAAACGTGGGAACCGCTTACAAATGGGATTCCAAAATCAAATCTTGGTAAAATCGGACTTGCGATGTCACCGTTTGATTCAGATGTGATTTATGCAGCTATTGAGTTGGATCGAAAAAAAGGAGGCGTGTATATGTCTGCGAATGGAGGGGCTACATGGACCAAACAATCGGATGCGGTATCTGGAGGTACAGGTCCTCATTATTATCAAGAACTCATTGCATCACCTCATCAAGAAGGAACACTCTATATGATGAACAACAGTGCGTTGATCTCTAATGACCATGGAAAAACATTTACTAATATGAGTAGATCCAATCAGCATAGTGATAGTCATGCCTTGGTCTTTAAAGAATCAGATCCTAACTATTTATTGATTGGAACCGATGGTGGATTATATGAAAGTTTTGACAATACCGACAGTTGGAAATATGTACGAAACCTTCCTATTACACAATACTTTAAAATTGCGGTAGATGACGCCCTCCCCTTTTACAATGTATATGGAGGAACACAAGACAACGGATCGCATGGAGGCCCTTCACAAACGATTAGTTCTGACGGAATCGCAAGCGCCGACTGGTGGAAAACCCTAGGTGCCGATGGAGCACAAACTGCAACAGAACCTGGAAATCCAGATATTACATACGGAGAATTTCAGCAGGGTGCTTTATGGAGAATTGATAGTAAAACAAGAGAAACGGTATTTATTCAACCACAAGCAAGAGAAGGTGATCCGTATGAGCGTTTTAATTGGGATGCTCCTATTCTTGTGAGTGTACACAATCCTAAAAGACTCTATTTTGCTTCGCAACGTGTTTGGAAGTCTGAAAACAGAGGGGATGCTTGGCAACCTATTTCTGGAGATTTAACTTTAAATCAAGAACGCTCCACGTTTCCGTATTACGACGAACCACAAAGTTGGGATAATGCGTGGGATGTTTCTGCGATGTCAAACTATAACACCATTACTTCCTTAGCGGAATCTCCAAAACAGGAAGGACTTCTCTATGCAGGTACAGACGATGGCTTAATTCAAGTAACCGAAAACGGAGGGGCTAGTTGGAAGAAAATTACCTTAAATACCATCAAAGGAGTCCCAACCACCCCTTTTGTAAATGATGTTCGCGCCGATCTTTTTGATGCGAATGTAGTGTATGCAGCACTAGACAATCACAAATACGGAGATTACAAACCCTACATCATCAAAAGTGCTGACAAAGGGAAAACCTGGAAATTAATCAACGGCGATTTGCCAGAAAAACTATTAATTTGGAGATTGGTGCAAGATCACGTGAAGAAAGATTTGCTATTTGCAGCCACAGAATTTGGCGTGTACTTCACGTCTAACGGCGGTACGAATTGGTTGCAATTAAAAGACGGAATGCCGACCGTGCCGATTCGAGATATTACGATTCAACGACGTGAAAACGATTTGGTCGCAGGCTCCTTTGGTAGAGGGATTTTCATCTTAGATGACATTACACCTTTACGAAATTTCGCGCCAAGCATGAATAACACAGAAGCAACGCTTTTTCCTGTAAAAACAGTCAACTGGTACCAACAATCAAGTCGTGTGGGAAGTCAAGGTGATGCGGAGTGGATTGCTAAAAATCCAGCGTATGGGGCTAATTTCACATATTACATGCCTGAAAAACTCAAATCTAAAAAAGACTTGAGAAAAGAAAAAGAGAAGAAAGGCGATGTAAAATTTCCAAGTTGGGATGCCCTTGAGGATGAAAGTAGACAAGATGGACCTTCTATACAGTTGATTATTAAAGATGCCAATGGACAGGTGGTCAATACTGTAAAAGGAACCAACAAAAAAGGCTTTAACCGTGTGAGTTGGGATTTAACCTATCCAAGTAAAAGCGGAGAACGTTTAGAAGCACCAAGAGGTCGTCGTAGATTTGGAAGAGGTGGCGTATTTGCTACTCCTGGCACCTATACAGTAACCTTAGTAAAACAAATGGATGGTATAAATACCGTACTTCAAGGTCCGGAATCTTTTAATGTCGTACCATTATATGAAGGATCATTACCGAGAAAACCATATAAAGAAATGGAAACCTTTAGAGAAGCTACTTTCGCTTTTCAACAAGACTTAACAGCCACTAATATCGCGTTATCCAATAGTCAACAAACTGTAGATGCGATGTTACGCGCTTTAAACAAAGCATCTTCTCCTTCTGATGACTTATATAAACGCTTATACGAAACTAAAATGAGGTTGCTAGACATTGACAAAGAACTCCATGGAAACCCTATAAAAGATGAAATCGGAGAACGATCAAACCCTACCGCAAGTGATGGAAATTCGTTAGGAAGATTTCTAGGAAACACCTATGGTCCTACAAACGAGCATAAAATGTTATTAAGTAGAGTGCAAAGTCAACTAAAGAAAGTAAAAACGAAATTACAACCTATTGTAAATTCAACACTTCCAGCACTTGAAAGTGACTTAAAAAAAGCAGGTGCTCCTTGGATAGAAGGACAGGGATTAATCAACAATTAATTAATCTTTTAATATCATTACGCTAAAATTTCATGTAAGTAACTAAAAATTAATATTTGCTCATTTTCTTTGCTCGTCCAAAGAAAACAGAACCAAAAGAAAAGACGCTTTTTATGTGTGTGGTTTTTATTTTAAGTTTTGGGACTTATGAATCTTCAATTTCTTAGGTATTTTTTCGCTTAAAGCGAAAAACCACAAGGAGTTTTCTAAATTTTTTCCAAGGCTTCAAAAATTTTTAACGGAAATTGCCATTGCTTCATCTCGCCCAGAACTTACATTCTGTCGTATACTGGAGAAAAAAGAAGAAAAAATCATATCTCACTTACGTTAAGAATAAATTTCTATAACCAAAAAAACACCTCAAAGGAGGTGTTTTTTTATGTATACTATTTTTTATCTTTTAATTATCAGGATGCATAAATGCTTGTTTTCCTAATAATTCTTCTTCGGTTTCTACGTGATCGTCGTCAGGGACACAACAATCTACAGGACAAACAGCTGCACATTGAGGTTCATCGTGAAAACCTTTACACTCCGTACATTTATCAGGAATAATATAATAAATCTCATCGCTTATCGGCTCTTGAGATTCTCCTGCATCTATTGCTTTTCCGTTAGGTAATACCACATTACCTTCTAAACTTGTTCCATCAGAATAACGCCAGTCATCTGCTCCTTCATAAATCGCTGTATTTGGGCATTCGGGTTCGCATGCGCCACAATTTATACATTCGTCTGTGATGATAATTGCCATAGGTTCTTTTTTCAATAACTTTGCACAAAAATAGTGCCTAGCAATAGATTAGGCAAGCGCGTATGGAATTACAACAAAGAATTAACGCTTTTGTTCAACTAGGAACCTTTTTATCACAGTTTTCTAGATCAGAAATTGCTCAAAAAGAAGAGGTTGCACATAACGATCTTTTTTTTGATGGGCTTCAGCATCAAATCAAATTAGCAGGGCAACACAACGGTTGGTTTACCAAAGAAAATGTGCTGTATGCTATAGAGGGATGGGCAAAATCCCTTACAGAAATACATCTAAAAACCTGGATGGCTCCGTATGAGTCCGCTTTCGCGAAACCTGTGCTGAGCGCAGTCGAAGTAGCGGAAACAACAAAAACTTCTCCTAAAACCATCGCCGTGATCATGGCTGGAAATATTCCGCTGGTGGGATTCCATGATTTTTTGTCTGTATTGATTACAGGACATCAGGTGGTGGTTAAGCAATCGAGTAACGATAAACATCTCCTCCCCTTTCTCGCTAAATACTTAGAATATGTAGCACCAGACTTTAAAGGAAAAATCACCTTTACCGAAGAAAAACTAGAAACGTATGATGCCATAATTGCGACGGGAAGTGATAATACCGCACGCTACTTTGACTATTACTTCGGAAAAAAGCCGAATATTATTCGTAAAAACAGAAACTCAGTAGCGGTTCTAACAGGTGATGAAACTCCAGAACAACTAGAAGCACTTGCCGAAGATATTTTTAGGTATTACGGTTTAGGATGTCGTAATGTTTCTAAATTATACGTGCCTGAAGATTATAATTTTGATGCCTTTTTTAATGCTATTTATGGATGGAAAGACATTATCAATCAGGCAAAATATGCCAATAATTACGATTACAACAAGGCGGTGTACCTGATGAGTCTTTTTGAGGTATTAGAAAACGGATTTTTAATGCTGAAAGAAGATTCTAGTTTTGGATCACCAATTGCCACCTTGTTTTATGAAAAATACACCGCTCTCGATACGCTTTATAAAACACTTGAAGCACATGCGGATAATATACAATGTGTGGTTGGTGAAGGATTGGATATAAACACTATAAAATTTGGTCATACACAAAAACCACAGTTGCATGAGTATGCCGATGGCGAAGATACCATTGCGTTTTTGTTAAAAAGATAGTGTATAAATTATCAAATTGATAACATAATTTTACATCAATTTAGGCATCTTTGTACTTTAATAAATTGTCTTATGATACGCTCATAAGATTTGACCTAAAGAGTCAAATAATCAAACCCATAGGTGGGATAAAACATACCTTATGAAGAAGCATAATTTTAGCGCAGGTCCTTGTATTTTACCACAAGAAGTTTTTCAAGAAGCCTCACAAGCTATTTTAGATTTTAATAACTCTGGATTATCCATTTTAGAGATCTCACATCGTAGTAAAGACTTTGTAGATGTAATGGATGAAGCCCGTAACCTTGCCCTAGAATTATTAGGACTGGAAGGATTGGGCTATAAAGCCGTATTTCTACAAGGAGGTGCAAGTATGCAGTTTTTAATGACGGCATATAACTTATTACAGACCAAAGCTGGATACCTTAACACAGGTACCTGGAGTGATAACGCAATTAAAGAAGCAAAGCATTTTGGCGAAGTGATCGAGGTAGCGTCTAGTAAAGATGCTAACTATAAATTTATACCTAAAGGGTTTATTTTACCAGAAGGCTTAGATTACTTACACCTTACCAGTAATAATACCATTTTTGGAACGCAAATCAAAAACTTCCCTGACGTAGATTGTCCGCTGATTTGTGATATGAGTAGTGATATTTTTTCGCGAAAGCTAGACTTTTCAAAATTTGATTTGATTTATGCAGGCGCACAAAAAAATATGGGACCCGCAGGAACAACACTCGTGGTGATAAGAGAAGATATTTTAGGAAAAGTAACCCGTGCGATCCCAAGTATGCTGGATTATAAAACCCATATTAATAAAGGGAGTATGTTTAATACACCTGCTGTATATGCCGTATATGTCTCTATGCTTACCTTGCGTTGGCTTAAAGCGAAAGGTGGCGTAGAAGCGATTGAAGAGGTAAATAATCGCAAAGCTACCTTACTTTATTCTGAGATAGAATTGAATCCGTTGTTTAAAGGATATGCTGCCAAAGAAGATCGTTCTACGATGAATGCAACTTTCTCACTGACAGATGGAGATCTGAAAGAAACCTTTGATGCGATGTGGAAAGAAGCTGGAATTAATGGCTTAAACGGACACCGGAGTGTAGGTGGTTATAGAGCGTCTATGTATAATGCGTTAAGCTTAGAAAGTGTAGGAACGCTTGTAGACGTGATGAGTGAGTTGGAAAGAAAGGCATAAGAAGTTTGAGGCTGGATGTTGGATGCTAGAAATTTTTGAGAAATTAGAAAAGAGAGCAGAGAAAAGAGAGTCTTTTTGAAATTTGATTTTTTGAGATTTGGAATTTGATTGAGGCTGGATGATGGATGTTTAAATAAATGAATAGTTACGAAAGAATAAAATAAATTGATTAACGAGATTCCCGTCTGAGAGTTTATGCTGAGTATAGTCGAAGTACGGGAATTAAAAAGTTACCCGCCTACGCGGGCATTTCTATGAAAGTATTAGCAAACGATGGTGTATCACAAACTGGAATTGATGCACTAGAAAAAGCAGGATTTGAAGTCATTACGACAACCGTAGCGCAAGAACAATTGGCAAACTATATCAATGCAGAGCAAATAGATGTCGTATTAGTTCGTAGCGCAACCACTGTTCGTAAAGAAGTAATTGATGCGTGTCCAAATCTTAAAATTATAGGTCGTGGTGGTGTTGGTATGGATAATATTGATGTTGCTTACGCTCGTGAAAAAGGAGTACACGTGATTAATACGCCTGCCGCTTCTTCAGGATCGGTAGCAGAATTGGTTTTTGCTCATCTATATGGAGGGGTACGTTTCTTATACAACTCCAATAGAGATATGCCTTTAGAAGGTGATTCTAAATTTAAAAACCTTAAAAAAGCGTACGCAAAAGGTGTGGAGCTTCGAGGCAAAACGATAGGTGTCATAGGATTTGGACGTATAGGACAGGAAGTAGCAAAAATTGCTATCGGGTGCGGAATGAACGTGATTGCTAGTGATCCATTTATAGAAAAAGCAACGATTGAGCTTTCGTTTTTTGACGGACAAACGGCATCTTTTACTATAAAAACCATTGCTAAAGAAGCGCTATTAAAGCAAGCCGACTTTATTACATTACACGTTCCTGCTCAAAAAGAATATGTGATTGGAAAGAATGAATTTGCGATGATGAAAGATGGTGCTGTAGTTGTAAATGCGGCTCGTGGTGGCGTGGTAGATGAAGTAGCACTTGTAGAGGCACTTGACAGTGGTAAATTAGCTTTTGCAGGACTAGATGTTTTTGAAAACGAACCAACACCGGCTATCAAAGTTTTAATGAATCCAAAGGTATCGCTTACCCCACATATTGGTGCTGCGACACAAGAAGCACAAGACCGTATTGGAACTGAACTTGCAGAACAGATTATTAAGATTCTTAAATAAGATATTTTAACAATATTCAAAAGACAGTATCCAAAATTTTGTGTAAATAGAATTTCAGCGGGTTTATCTTTTTAAAGTTGAACCCGTTTTTCAATTATAATTAAGAACTGATTACATATTCATCCCCAATTACTAATCGGCTATGTCCACTTCTTCGTTACTTTCATTGAGGCTAGATATACTGATTTTTGAGTGTATCATCCGTATCTAACTCTCCTTATAGCATTGCTTCCAAGGTCGTACTGTGAAATTGTTTTAATAAACTAGTTAATTCTGCTTCGGTCTTCAGACCGTCCAGTAAACCACTGTTCAAAAATTGTTTCTTTAAATCTTCTACAAGAAAACTCTGAGATTAAAAATTAAACAAAAAAAATAGGCAAGTTTTAAAACCCACCTATTTTTCTATATACGGTTTATTAGACACTCCTTTTATTTGTTGAAATTTACCATCCAAGGGATTCCGAATTTATCTGTACATCTACCAAAGTATCCCCATTCACGTTCTCTAAATGAATGATGTACTTTTCCTCCATCTGATAATGCTTCAAATAATTTTTCAGCCTCATCTTGATCGTTTGAATCAATACTTAAATGTATCTGATTCCCGCCATTTATTGGAGTATCTGGAGAAGCGTCATACGCCATGAAGTGGACTCCTTTTCCACTTAATTCGGCATGCTGTAATCGATCTCTATAATTTTCTGGAATATCCATATTGGCTTCCTTATATGTTTGTCTGTTCTTAATTTCAGCGTTGAATAACTTTGAGTAAAATGTTAAAGCTTCTTGACAATTTCCATCAAAAGCTACGTACGATTGAATTTTCATAGTTTATAGTTTTAATTATTAATTATGTTTATATATTATTTTTGTTTGGTTTCTAATTTTTTAATGAGATATATGTCGCAGATTCATTTTTATAAATACGAATAGGTCTAGGATAATTTTTGATCTCGTACTCCCATAGCGCCAATACTTCGATATCATTATGATTTTTAAGTTCTGGAATCCATTTTCTACTATATTCTTGCGTCTCATATAATATGCTTATAAAAAGTAAAATGATTTTCTATTCTTGCAAATAGTATAAAGAGATGTTCAGCAGTATAGGACACCACTAATTTAATATTGATATTCCTTTTTTTAATTTCGCTTTAAGCGAAAAAATAATAATGTTGACTCGCTTATTACTTTTTATGAAATAACAACATATTGCAACCTACATGGACGCATTATGCGTATCAATTTTATACGGATGCTTGTAGCTATACTAGAAATATGAATACATCGCAAGATTTCAATACATGATGTTGCACTTAAAATAACTTCAAGCAAATTTGACATCACTTAAAATTAACTTTTGCTATCGTCAATTTGATCAGCATGCAAATTGTATTGCCTTTTTTGGTATTCTTTACATTGTTCTTCTAATTCTTTTGGAACTATGGTTCTGAAAGCTTGTTTATCTTGAGAAATCACCTCGACCATCTCATCAATCATTACTTGGGGATCAAGCTGATTGTCTAATAGCATTTTTGAAGCTTTATTGATCGTCTCCTTTTTGGTAAAATGCATTTCTTCATCATGCCATTGCTCAAAAGTATCATACATTCTATCGTTAAAGCCCGTTTCAAAAGGTCCAGGATTGATCGTTGCGACTTCAACACCAAATTGGTGAAGCTCATCTCTCAAACTTTGTGCTATAGATTCGAGTGCGTGCTTTGAAGCGTTGTAAGCTCCTAAATAGGGTGATGTTGTGAGACCGGCTACAGAAGATACAAATACCACTTTACCTTTTCCTTTTTTTACCATCTCTCTTATAAAGGGTTGTGAGAATTGCAACGTAGAAAACACATTAGTCTCCATAACCTCTCTTATAAGTCCAACAGGCATCTCCCCTACTGGTCCAGAATGTCCTATACCAGCATTATTAACAAGAATATCAATATCACAATCTAATGCACTATGACAATCTAAATCATTGAGTATGTCTAATTTGATCTTTTCTGTACTTGATATCGAAATTTGATTATCTTCATTATTTTTCACGATTGATTGACTTTCATTTATTTTTTTTTGATTAATTTCTACAAACACATATTTTAATTGATCAAAATCACTGAAAAAATTAATTATAAATCTATTTTCGATAATACTGATTTTTCCAATTGGAATACCACTTTTAAAAATCGAACCAGTTCCTGAGGTGTATGCTATACTTTGATCCTTTATATTCTCGACTAAATTATCTTTGATATACTTAATTTCTCCAGAATTTTCTCCATTTCCAATCATAATTGCTTGAATATTACCTGGTGTAATTGAAATTGGAACATTTGAGTTCAAATCTGATAATAATAACACTCTTGAAGATTTATAATTTACTTCAATGACTCGGCCTACTAAGTAATTTTTGTCATAAATATTTGTTCCGATTTCTAATCCTTCTGAACTACCTTTGTTGATAATTACAGTTCTTAAAAAAGGACTCATGTGATCAACGATCACTTTTGCTAATATCTTATTTGAAGAAAGCGTATAGTCTCCAATTAAGTTTTTTAATTCATTATTTTCACTTATTATAATTTTGCTTGATATATTTTTTGATCTTAAGTAATTTAATTCAATATTTTTATCTTTATAATCATCATAAAAATTAGAATAACTTTTTATTCCTAAATATGAATTAACAATAAAATTTTCTGGTATAGAGATAACAAAAGAGGATCTATAGACAATTTCATTTATAAAAATTCTTAATTTTTTTATAGGTGTGAAGTTAATTCCAGATAATACAATTATAAAAATAGATAAAAAAACTAAGGTTAATAAAGAGAATTTTTGTTTAGTACTTTTTCTTAAAAAGGCAGATCGGATT
>ERZ651776.4422-NODE-4422-length-12994-cov-4.556553_pt1 | contig 12994 bp, 11 predicted proteins | sample MGYA00514761_ERZ651776 | MGnify/ENA metagenome assembly ERZ651776 | reverse complement strand
CATGCAGATCTCCGCGACGTGGGATATTTTCAAAACCGCAGTAAGCAAATCTGGGCACAAGTCGGATGTCGTCAATCTAGCCACAATTTTTGTGGCGACTTACCTCGGTGTCGAACTCGATTTTGCCAGTGGTATTGTTGCAGGGAGTATCGTGGAAAAGTTGGGTCTCGCCCTCTAAAAAGTGAAATGAATGTGACAAAAAGAAAAAGAAAAAGATTGGTAGCTGCGCAAAAATCATTACATTCCTTGTTGATACACTCTAATTAATTCAACTCATACTCATACGATATCATCCAGGGTCAGCGCTTTTCGCTTCTTCTTGTCCTTTTTCTCGGGCATCAGATTTAAACTGATGAGTTCCTTAGGATTAATGTTCTGCGGTAACATCAAATCCATGTCAAAAAGCGTCTCGTCATCCTTCATAGACACAACCTTGGTCCTTATCGCTCGACGGTCTTTGTCAGCAAAGAAGTGATAAAATTGCTGCCAATCGTCTTCGTGAGAAGGGTATCCAAACTTGAGATTGATAGCGACTAAAATAGCCAATTCTCTCTTTGACCACTTCGCTTTCCCCCTCAATGTTTTGTCTTTTCCTGCAATACCCCACCCAGTTTTCTTGGCAGCATGCTCGGCAAGGTGACGCTGCTTCTTCAAGTCCGCAATATTTTTGTTTGCATCTTTAGTTATTCTCCGCCTGGCCTTGTCCTCTCGGTCCTTCCGGTCCCGCCTCTCCATCTTCATTATCATCAGCCATTTCTCTTGGTTGATCATTGACTTGTAAGACTTCATTGCATAAGTCACCATCCGAGCTGCACGCTGTTGCCGGTATCCATGCATGAATACGCCATCGACTAGAATAGGTTCGCACCAGTAATACCTTCTCCAGAACTTCTGGAGCTTCCTCGCCGCAACTACCCTCTCCCTCTCTTCTGGGCTGAGCTTTGCGTCCTTCTTCGAAAATTTGTCCATGGCAGACTGGGCGAAGAAACTGATCCTTTCCTTGCCTTGTTTGGCGCTTGGGGACGCCATCTCGGCAGCCCTCAAGGCTGCTTTATGGCTGAAGCCGATTAGACTGCCGGTAATTCGAGAAGCGGCATCTGATGCAACGCCCTTTTTGTTCAATGCGCTATCCAGGGCTTTCATCGCAATTGTTTTTCTTGGCCGTTGTTGTTCTATCATCGTCAATGCAGTTTGGGCGCCGTCAACATTTTGCTGTTTTGACATTAATGACAGTCTCCCCATTAATTTTACGCTCTGTTTGAGTTTCAAAGCCATCGTTGATCGTTTCAAGGGTGTCGTTTCCTCCTTCTTTTCTCCTTCCTCCAACCCTGTCTCAGCCCTTCCCCCCTCTATATCATCCCCCTGCACACCCCCCTTACTCTTCTTCAGCAGCTTTTCTGCTTCTTTTTTTTTCCTCGGTTCGTTGTCGAAATTGATTCTCACCACTTCCTTGTATCTCAGTTTTTCGTTGGTGAGGAGATCGTCACTTGACAGTATTGTTATGTCATTCACTGGTTTGTACTCCCTCGGAGGCCTGCCGGATAGAAGGAGAGCCGTTAGGGGAGATATCTTCTCGTTGACGAATTTCTTTCGCGGAGGTTTTTTACCGACGCTGCTCCCCCTCCCCCCACCTCCCGCCTCCTCTGGAATACTTTCATTGGACCCAACCCCTGCAAGGTGTGCAAAACTATTGGCCTGGTAGCTTTGCCTAAACTTTTTTTGCCTCTCGTCGTCTACTCGTTCATCATCATCATCACTTTCTTTACCTTCCTCCTCAATGGCTATGAACTCCGATCGCCCCGCGGTACGCTCCTTCAGCGTCTTCCTTTCTTGCCGTTTTTGGGCAGCCTTCTCATCTAAACTCATGCGCTCTTGCCTTTTCTTCTCAAGCCGGAGAGCGTCCTCCTTTACGCTCTGGCGTTCCTTCCTAACACTTAAACGTTTATTTCTCATGGAGACTTGCTTCTCTCTCGCAGCCCTTAGTGTCACCCTGTGGCGGTGCATCTCTTTCTTCTCAAGCTTGGCACGATTCTCTGCAGAGTAGATTTTGTCCATCTCCTCTTTCACCTCCGTTTTGATTTCAATGTGAATTGACTTGCTCATTGTCGTCAAACGCTTCTGGAGATCTCGTTTTGCCTTCACATTAGGCTTGACAGCGCGGTGGAGGATGTTAGAAGGTTCTTCCATTATCTCTTCTTGGGTGCTGGGGGTTTTCCTGGAGTTACTTCATGTCTCGAAGTCGAGAATGTACCTAAATCCAGAGACAGGGCATTAAACCATGGGGAAAAACGTACTTTCTGGGATTGTCGTTGGTGTGTTTTGTCGAACCTCCTCTTTCATCTTCGAACCTCTCCTCATCTTTTTAACTTATATCCATCCTCCAAAAATTTAAATAATCCCCTTAAATAACCTCAGAACACTACCATTTACACTCTTCTCCCTCAACAAGGATTATTTTGGGCTTACAAACCTTAACCTCAAACAAAAATCAATTTCAATTTCTCGGTTCAATTTCAAAGTGGCAAGATGGCAGAGCGAATCCATGACCCTTGGGAGAATAACAGCGTCGGCTCCCTCGGAACAGCCGCAGCCTTCAAGAATGATGTCGGAATCGGAACACTCTTCCTCAAAGATGGAGAGTACAACACTGAGTTCCTTCAGAACTTTGTAACTAAGCCCCTGAAGACCCGCCAGCAACCTAAAATCATCAGAGATCCAGTTCTTTTCACGGGGGGGCCAAAAGGTTACAAGAACCGTACAATTATTTACTTTAAGGACAGTTCGATCGAGGAGGACCCTCAGCAAAGGGAAAAGTTTCATGTGTTATCCGGAGATGAGGTCAAAAAAGATTTGATCAAGGCTCGGGAGGTCAAGAGGGAGGTCTTTCTGGAAAAGAGGAAGCTCAGGAAGGCGTGGAACACCCCAGTGGAGCAGAAAGGGAGCGTTCCAAAGCCACCCGACAGGGTAACACCAGCAGAAAGGAAGGCCAGGAAGGCCAAAGCCATGGCAGAGGCGGAGAATCATGGGGCATTGGTTGAGGCAGTCATGGTACCGGACTCAGGATTTGGGGCCGGGGAGTTTGGGAAACGTATGCAAATTCAACCGATACACCCTCCAAAGAGGGGTGCCTACAACCCTGACAGCTACACTCCGAGGACCGATGACGCTGACAAATCTACCTTTGTGGACGAAAATGATGAAAATGAATCACACGATTACTTCCAACCGCCTTCGCCGCCAGTCTACGAGAACTCGACACCTCACGAGTTGAGGTTGCTGACCGCTGCAAGAACCAAATCTCAAGAGGCTGACATGCTCCGGAGGAAGGTAACGAATCTGGAAAAGTTTGTCGGGGGTTTGAAGCAGAACATTGAGACCCTGAACAAGCCCTTAAAAGAGGGTGAGGTGGACCCCAACAAAGCGTACTTCACACTGGGTGAAAACACGCTGCTGGGAACCAAAGGAGGGGAGCTCGCGGCCGCTTTGAATGAGCTGAAGAAAGAACAGCTGAGACAGAGCGAGATCATCGCGAAATTGGGAAATGAGAAAAAACAAGCTGAGAGGCAAGTTCGTCGATTGGAGAAAGAAATTTTGAACAACCGAAAGTACAACGGATCGGTCATGGTGGCTTCTAAGGATTCATCGGAGAGTAAAGGGATACAGCAGCAGGCCCCACATATCCCCCCAAAGCAGCAGTCTGCCAAGCAGAAGCAACAGCACAAGCCTGTCGACAAGAAGACAAGTGCCTTTTTGGAGCGCCAAGAAGAGCACCTGAAAAAGCAAAAAGATCACATCGCGAAATATCGATCAGCAGAGGATAAGGAGGCGAATAAGTTCAATAAGTTCAAAGCCAAAGAGATTGTACCTGGAGAAATGGCCTCAAAGGCGGAGGAATTGAGGGAGGTGGATGCGCAAAAAGCAGCCGAGAGGGAGGTGCTAAAAACCGACAGAAAGCTCGAAAGCGAATTTCTTAGTGGGGGACCGAGCATGCTGGAGAAAGAGAGGCTTGGAGTTAAGACGACAAGCCAGAAGAGGGGAGAGGATCGGAGGGAAAAGGAGAGAAAGGAATGGGAGAAGAGGGAGGAAGGTAATAGATAATATTGTGGGGTTATTGTTTAGTAGCATAAATCGCATTCACGAGCTTTCAATTATCTCATTATTATCCACATACAATACGTACAAAAACTGCAATACGAGCAAAACCGCCTATTTGCGAGCAATTCACAAGTAGCTGGCGTAACAGTTTACTTCCATGGCCAAACTAGTCGGGTGCATGAAAGTGCCAATCATCTCCTTGTAAATCGTGAAAAAGTTTCCTGTCTCATATTCAACGTCAAATTCTCGACAGGTGGCGATCATAATCTTTTGGATTGCCGGATGATGAGAGAAATCCGTCAGGGGGAACATGTGGTGCACCGTGTGGTAGTTGAGCCACAAAAATGGGGCACTGGCGAGGAATGGCCGGCCAGTGCCCCAGTCCGCACAGCTGTGGAGCTGGGCAATGCCCCAGTCCTTCGCCTTGTTCCGACTCTTCACATCCTGACAGTGATCACTATTATGGTTCATCAAAGCCATCGTGAAGTAGTGGTTTCCGAGTGTGGCACCCTGCACGAACATTAGCCAAAGACCTCTTCTCCAACCGCAAATGTGAACGAAAAGGCCGACAATAGCCGGGAAGAAAGTTTTTCCTAGTGTCCAAGTCTCCCTACCATGAAACATCTCCACCAGGTGGATGATGTAGTTCCCAGGAAGAGCAAAGCAGAGCACAATCGGATTCAATATCGCACACAATTTGTTAAAGAAGTTACGGGGAACTGTCGGGTCGCTGTTAAGGAATGGGTCCGTGCCATGAAAGTGATTATCGAGAGGAGTGTTGGTGTACATATGGTGCTGCGAACACGATAGGATAGGTTGTGTTGTGTTGTGTTGTGTTAGGGCGGGGCGGGGCGGGGTGAGACAAGTCGTCTTGCATGGTCTGGAAGCTGGAGGCAGCTGCTCATCGCATCGTCAGACTCGCCGCGTTCACAACCTCACCTGCAAAACATGCTCGCGGTACCACCCTTGCGAGCTAAATCCAATCGTATCGAGACTCAACCTAGCAGCCCACATATACCCGGGTTGGTGAACCCAGTTGTGCCCGAACGCTCCAAGTAATGAAGCTGCAAATCCCTGCAGCACCGCTGCCCATATTGTCTGTGCCCTCAGGGTGTTGGCAACGGAGGCGATCCAGAGAAAAAAAATCGACCAAAAGGTGACGAGACACAGACGGGTGGGACCAACCGTCATCTTATTCTCCTTAAAGTATTGGTTGACACGAGAGCGGAGGATGCTGTAGAAGGAATCATCAGGTAAAAGTTTAGGGCTATCCTCAAGCGATGATGCCGGAACAGCTAGCCCTTTGACACGATACTTCTCAATGATCTTTCGCACCCGAGGCTGGTCCATGTGGTGTGCCTCAAAGGCATAAGTAGCATCGTTGAAACGGTCTCGAGCAAGGAGAAGGACCTCAGCACCCCCAGGGTGTCGTTTAAGGAATGGAGCAAAATCGTAGTAATTCCTTCCGATTTTCCAATATTTCGAGGACGGGGGTTGGAAAAGCACGCCGGAGGAGAGAATAGGAGAAGAGGGAGAAAGGGGCAGGGGAGAGGAGGAGGAAGGGGAAGAGGTAGGAGAGGGTGACCGGGAGTTGGAGCACGAGGTGGAGGTAGAAGAAGAGCTGTCGGATGTCACTAAGTCTAATTCAGCACTTGAAGAAAAATGGCGTTGACGGAGGTCTTGGCTCAGTTTTTTCATTGTCAAAATTCAGCTTACGGGACTAGCAGTAGGCAATGGATAGAGGGGAGATAGGTGTAGTGCTGATGTGGTGTATTATAATTTGTTTTCGGCTTTAAAGTCTACCAACGTCGTGTGTTGCGTCACTAAGAGTATTCGTATGCCTTTGACGTCGTTGAAAACAGAATAGGCTTTAGGAGATACCGCTTTTGTCTGACGTTCGGTTTTGGAAAAGTCGATTTTGGGATGAGGTCACTCATTCTTCATTTTTTGTTTTTTTCGGATTCGCCCCCTCGATTCTACGGCCTCGCCGTCTAGATTGCAGTTATAGGAAAGAAAGAATGATTCCGTCTCAGTTTGCAGCAGCGGTTTGGCTCTTCTTTGTTTGTGCAATAGTCCCCTTTGCAAGGGCATTCACTGAACCATCTTTCATAGCCAGATCTGCCAGATCGACAACGTCTTCTCTCTCTCGACGTCATCCCTCGACGACGTCTTTGAATATTTTTGGACCGAACCAAGCGTTGGCGATTGAGAGGAAGAAGAACCCAGCCAAGTTCGAAGCTACGATACAAAATCTGATGAAGCAGAAAAAGCTAAGCCGTGATAAAGCTGAGAAGCGATATGGGGAATACCTATTGGATCCGGATGGGTTTGCACTTCGTGCTTCGGATGCGCAGAGGAAGAAGGATGGGTATAAGAACTGGGAGGAAGCAGCCATTGGGAGGTCCAGTGATCCAGAGGCCACCCGTGAGCGAATTGCCAAATTCAAACGCGACAGTCAGATTAAGGCACTGGCTATCATCGGTGCATTTGTTGGTTGTTTGTTATATTTGAGCGGTACACACCAGGTGGTTAGTTTACAAGGAATTGCACCTAATCCAACTTCGAACCCCTATTTTGAACAACGAGTGAAGAGTGGCAAGTAAATTGCATTAAGCACATTGCGAGAAGTAGGTTTCTTCTAAAGGGTATTGTATTTGTCCTTATGTCTAATTCTTATTTCAATTCTTATTTCACTAAATGTTCCGTTCATTCGAAAAAGCACGAAACCAATAAAACCCAAAAACTAGCAATCTATTGTGAACTGAGCTTGTTGGCTGTGGCATCTAGGGTTGTCATTACTGACAGCTCTTCGACGGATTTTTTGGGGTGGACCTTGCGCTTGTCTTTCTTCCCCCAAAAACTAATTTTCAGTTGGCTTTTCTTCTCAATATTTGTATTTTTTGTGGTTTTGCTTTCTGTGTTTGTGGTTTCTATTGTGGTCGAGGTCTGCTTCACTTGAGTTGCAAGCAAGTTTGATATTCTCGTTGATTCACCCTGCGACTCTGGTTGGGAGGAAGCTGTACTAGTCACACTATCGATGCTGTTAAGGCGCGACCGGGCAACCACTTCTGAACTTTCTGTAATAGCGACTCCATATGACGTAGAAGCGATGGCAACTGTGGAAGTTACGAAGGATATGGCTGCGATGTTTGCTTGTTGTCTTCGAAAATCTAAAGGGAGCTTCTTGAAAGTTTCTCTCCGAAGAGTCAACATCCGTTGTTCATAGGTGTCATAACAGTGCTCTGGGAAGCCCGCATAACCCTTGCTTAGCTCCTCTCCCCTAACATCTGCACGACATATAGGGCATAGCGCCGACTTCTTTCTCAACCAAGCGTATATGCATTCCTTGTGAAAGGTATGCTTATTGCAGGGTAGGCACACAACCAAGTCGTTGTCATCGAAGTCGGACCAGCAGATGCTGCACTCATCATTGTCTGCGAAGATGGTTTCGTCCGTTGAAGCTACAGTGGTTCTGTACTTGTTCACTCTATATTTGCTCGGTTTTAATTTGATGAGTTCAAAGTAGTTCAAAGTGTTTCTGTGCTTGTTGTTGGCGGAGGAGTTGGACACTTGGGCACTGTCATTGTTGTTGTTGTTCCCATTGATGCTGTCTAGGCTCTGAAGCATCGCTATCTGAAGCTGTGCCTGAAATACCTCCTCAGCGATACTTGGGTCAGTACCTTGGAAGCGATTCTCAAGGGTGCTAGAGGTATGCCGCCCCCCCCCTGTGTCAAAAAATTTCAAGGTGTGCCCATGAGTCAGTCTACTCCTTCTGGGATGGGTGATTCATGTTTAAAAATCGGCTTAACTCACCTGGTCTCCCCAAACTCTTATTCAAAACGGAGGAAGACATAGACAATCCCATGGGAATTAATTTCCCGAGAAGGTAGGATAAACAGGCAATTAGAAGAATTTGTAAAATGTGACGCCCTTTTTTTTTTAGGCAAGTTCAAAGGCTAAGATCTGAACCGAAGAACAAAAAACCGCTTTTATGGAGGATTCTAGTGATGAGAATCGCTCTTGACTATAAAATAAATCACAAACAATCGCTCTTCTTTCAGCTGGAGTGGTGTTCTCTTGGATTTCACCATCTGATTTTCTGCTCCAAAAAAGAATCTATGCCAACTTCGCCTTCTCTCCTTCAACCAACATTTCTTTTTATTTTGTCATTTATTCATGACTTTGCGCTAAGCTCGCATACTTGAAGTAACCGAAATTACATAAAACCTCCAAATTATTTAGCAAGAAGCAATTAACACATCGCCCCTTTCTCCCTTTGTCTTCTCAACTATTACCTCCACTCGCTCCTCATTGCTATCCTCGTTACTATCACCCTCCTCAGCACCGCCGCTTTCACTGATTTCCAAATCAAGGCTGCTCTTTCTTCTCGCTTTAGTTTTCTCTTTTTCCTTCTCGTGCACATCAATCTTCTCCTTGATTTTGTCCTTCACCTCCCCAAATTCTTTCTTGATTCCCCTTCCGATTTTCTTGAAAAATCCGTCGTCAGAAGCAACTTTCTCTCCAGTTGTCCACCTCCGACTCTTTTGCTCCCCCCCCCCCTCATTCAACCCGTTGGCGAAAATCAAGTCGTTGCGCAGGTTCCTGTTCTCGAGTTTCAACTTGTCAATCAAACTGTTTGCCTCCTCCAACTTCAGGCCCACATCTCCGTTCGCGGCCTGCAAGTGCTGCAAGTAAGTGATAGTTTCATCCTTCTCTAACAACAACGTTTGGCTTTCCAGGATCTGGTCACTCTGTTTTTTGCAAAGCATTTCCATGTTGGCAATTTGCAGCTGGGAGCTTAAAAAGTACTTTGCGCGTCGTGATATTCCTGGGTAGTCGGTGAGTAGTACACGCCGATACCACTTTCTGCGCCGCCATGATGTTACAGGCAGTGATTTTTTGTTCGGAGAGTCAGCAGGCGCTTTCCCGAGTTCAACTATGCTATAACCATTGCCATCGCTGTGGGTTTTGTCAATCTGCCATCCACCAACCCAAGCCCACTCCCCACCCAAGTTTAGCTCCTCCAGTACGAACATTTCATCAAGATCCCCCCCCCGAAAGGTCATCAATCTATCTGTAAACCGTGCTTCCTCCTTCTTCGCTCCTAATTTTTGGATCAGAGAGGGTTTTTTTATTGGCAACGAAGTGATAGTCTGTGGGAGGTTGTTGTTGTCCGGTTCCCATTCATAGGCAGTGTAAGTTTTGCAAATTAGCTGTGTGTTCTTCTCGTGTCTCTCAGGAAATGTTTCCAAAGATAGAATGGTAGCACTGTCAATTATCGGGCGCTTTATTTTGGAAATGTGATTTTTTGCTTCCGCCTGCCTGTTCAAGAGGAGGGCTTCATTGTTACTTGTCAGGGAAGAAATCAATTCATTGAGGGATTGAACCTTTGCTTTTAGGAGGGTCGTGTCATCTTTATCTTTATCTTCATCTTCATCTTCATCTTCGCCATCAGATTTATTTCCCGCCGACTTTGTCGAAGGGGAGGAGGAGGTGGATTCATCGGCGCTTCCACCTTTGTCACTATTCACAACTTCATCACTATTTTCCACCCCAAGAGCGCTCAACATGTCACGCAACTCCGTACTTGCGTCAGATTCCCGTCGTTTCTCTCTCTCTTTTTCGCTCTTTACAGTCCTTAGGCGCTGCTCAAGCTCAGCTCTCCTCTCTCTCTCCTTGGTAAGCTCAGACAAAACATCAAAGAGGAGACCTTCATTTGCAGTTAGTGCTGCGGAATTGATGTCAGCAGTGCCGTCAGTTGCGTCAGGAGCTGTCGTTTCGGATTGATGTGTGCGTGCTTGAGGTGAAAGTTCAGCCATGGACTTGACTTGACTTGTTGTGATATCAAGCTTGTGAACTGGGTTTTAGAGGAAGAAAGTCGAGGGGGCGATGATTTAACCGGCTCACAGAGGAGTAATAGAAAATATCTGACTGGGATAACTATACTCGCCACACTAGAACTAACCAAACTGTGGTAATTACTCTTGAAAATTTCTTCCATGTGGTGTCGAAGAAGAAAAAGAGAAAAGATGAAAAGATCAATTTTTTAATTTTTTTGGGTTGAGGTCAGTCACAATCCGATGCTATCGATTAAAAAAATTTCGACATCTTCAAACACATGGTCACTTTCCTTCATTTTCAACTTTATCACCTGCACATGCTCCTCCCTTACTTTGGTGTGGGTATCGCTTTGTCATATTGTCGAATTACTTCGTACAAGCAAATCCCTGCAACTACTGACACATTAATTGAGTTCTTCCTCCCCCCCCCTGGGATTTCCACAACAGCATCAACCAGGTTATTATTTAAAAGAGTCTCCTCTGCTATACCAGTCACCTCATTCCCAAGAATTATCGCTATTTTCTGTCCTCCGCTACTGTTATTGTTGTCGTTGTCGTGGTTGTTGTCGTTGTCGTGGTTGTTGTCGTTGTCGTTGTCGTTGTCGTTGTCGTTGTCGTTGTCGTTGTCGTTGTCGTTGTCGTTGTCGTTGTCGTTGTCGTTATCATTCCCTTGTTCGAAAAAACTGAAGTCGTTCAGTTTTTCTGCCCCTTCAACAGTCTCAAAAGCAACAATTCGATACCCTTCATTACGCAAGGCCCCGACAGCATCCTCCAAAGTATCATACCTTGTCCAACAATCCACATCATTCTCAGCACCTAGACTCGATTTCACCACTGCCTCCCTACCGACCGAGTGCGGTGAGGGTGTAATCCCTACCGGAATTAACCTTGGAACAGAGAAAAAACTCAGGGTCCGGATGATGCTACCCACATTAGTCGAAGAACGCAGATTGTCAAGCACCACTGCGAGCGGGTACTGCGGTCGCGTAAGCGCTTCACTGTCGCCATCTTCGTCATCGCTGTTTCGAAATATTTCACTGATGCTTGCTTGATGTCGCCGAAACAGGAACTCGATTTGCTGAGCGGTCCTCCTCGCGCCTTCTTCCTCCAGCCCCCTTCCGCCAACTCCCCCACCCTTCAACACGAAAGTATTGAACGTCTTTACGGCCGATTTTCCGAATTTTTCATGGGCACCACGGAGGTTTGCAATATTTGTGATCGTGTCTAAGTCTTCAGGATTTGCAAAAGTCTTCGAGTGGTTTATGGAGAGGGAGTGCAGCAGCAGTGTCAACCTATTCTCAACATCTTTGGGGAGTTTCGTCTGTTCTTGTGCCTGCGCTTCCGAGGCCAAAGACACTGTTGTGCTTATAAAGCGTCTATTAATATTAATGGGACTTCTAAGAACGGGGACAAAGTCAATGCGTTGGAAGCCGCGAGTCATTGTTCCCAGCATCGTAACAACATAAAAACCGAGGAGCATGCGTGTTTTCGTAGGCAGAAGGAATACGGGAGGAGGAGATCAGTGGAGCATGCGAAATTAATACAAAAATGCGAGAAAAAGCTCGAGCTTTCATCAAATTTTTTTTTTGGACTAGGAAATTTAGGGACCTCTATTCCTATTTATTAATCTTGCACTTTTTTCGTACTAACGTATTTGCCCATCGCATTTAAATTACTGCTGTTGGTTTTCACTGCTTTGAAACCTGCTATGCGCCCAGCCTCCTAATATTTTTTCCAATCTTGCACTAGAATGGAAGGCGGGACGCTCCCTTGGAAGCGGGTCAACAACTACGCTAATAGTGGTTCGTACGCTTACGATGAAATGAGTCTGCCTGTTCGCCCCCCACTCGGTTATCGCTGGAACTACGAAAAAGAGGATCGTTTATGGTCACTAGTTCCAGAGGATGCGGTGGAAGAAGGGGAAAGTGCAAAGGATCTCACAGAAGAGAACAAAGCAGCCGAGTCAACAGAAGGGCAGGAAGAGAAAATCCCTCCGGCAGCTGAGTCAACAGAAGGGCAGGAAGAGAAAATCCCTCCGGCAGCTGCCAGTGTGGTTCCCGCGAACACCGATGATGAGTCAACAGAAAGTGCCAGTGCGACTAGCGCAATGCTGGCAACTGCCGTACCTGCAGGGGATCATCCACCAATGTTCATCGAACACATCATTCTTCAGACAGACACAATCCAGGGAATATCACTCATGTACCACGTGCCGATTCCAACAATCAAGAAGCTGAATTGTTTCAGTGGTAACAACCTTGCCCTTGCACCAAAATCCCTTTTGATTCCCCTTGATCCTAATTCAGACAGAAAAATCAGGAGACAAGACGTAAACTGCATAAACTTTAAGATACAGACGTTGATGTGTCGTACATCGAACAGACTCGGATGGAAAGAATGTCAGTTCTACCTGGATGATAATGACAACGATCTAAAGAAGGCAAGTGAGCAGGCGATTGCAGACCTGGAGTGGGAACAGGGCCAGCAGCAGCCACAGATCGTTGAGATTGTGAAAAAATCAGCAAGCAAAAAGCCGAGGTTGAATGCCACTGTGCCTGTGGCTGACTGCAATGTCATCACAGTCGAGATGGTTGGGATAAAAAAGAATTGAGCTCGAGGTGCCGTCGTTCGTTGTATGAAGCTAGCTAAAAGAGGCATTAATTTCTCTTTAACATAAGTTAACGTCTTGCGAATGGTCCGTGCTTTTCTTGTGTTATAAACACGCTATCAATGACCTTTCCCTCGATATTAGCGTCAGTATCGGTCTCGACCTGCTCCCAAAGCAAAGTGGTTGCGTTGAAAACAGTCATTCGACTGTAGCCGTAAGCGTCAGTCCTAAAAGCGGTGCGATCGGGCTGTGGTCGCTTAAATTTCTCATGCTGTTCAGGACCGCCAGCATCTCCGGTAATAATATGTACTGTGGCAGGAGGGTTGGTTGTACTCTGAGTTGTTTTCTCATCGTATACGTCGTACATACGCTCTAACCCAACTCCCACTGGTGCCTCAATATACAGAGTGGACGCCTTCTTATTCCAGCTATACTCGAAGGGGGTAAGCGT
>ERZ651776.4421-NODE-4421-length-12994-cov-4.706975_pt1 | contig 12994 bp, 14 predicted proteins | sample MGYA00514761_ERZ651776 | MGnify/ENA metagenome assembly ERZ651776 | reverse complement strand
TTTCTTAAACAAGGCGAAATACCAAATCTGTTATTAAGTGGTTCTGCCGGTACAGGTAAGACTACTGTTGCTCGTGCATTATGTGAAGAAATGGGTGCTGATTATATCATCATCAATGGTTCAGATGAAGGCCGACAGATTGATACATTAAGGCATAAGATTAAAAACTTTGCCTCTACAGTATCATTAACAGAACATTCCAATCATAAAGTTGTGATTGTAGATGAGGCAGACTATATGAATGCCGAGTCCGTTCAACCTGCCTTGCGTAACTTCATTGAAACATTCTATAAGAATTGTCGATTTATTTTTACTTGTAATTACAAGATGAAAATTATACCTGCTTTGCATAGTAGGTGTACAGTAATTGACTTTGCTATTAAGAATGGTCAAAAAGTTAAGACAGCAAAAGCATTGATGACCAGACTATCTGGTATTCTTAAAGATGAACAAGTTGAGTTTGACCCAAAGGTTCTTGCCGAACTTATACAAAAACATTATCCTGATTTCAGACGGACTATTAATGAGTTACAAAGATATTCTGTAAGAGGTAAGATTGATAGTGGTGTTTTGTTTAATCTATCTGAAACTAATAACAAAGAACTTATGCAAATCTTAAAAGATAAAAAGTTTAATGATATGCGAAAGTGGGTTATTAATAATTTAGATAAAGAACCATCTTCTTTATTTTCTACAATCTACAATAGTTTGTATGAGGCACTTGAAAGTAAATCAGTACCTCAAGCAGTATTAATTATTGCAGGTTACCAATACAAAGCCGCCTTTGTTGCTGACCAAGAAATCAATATGGTTGCATGTCTAACAGAGATTATGGCAAACTGTAATTTCAAATAGAGGGTGTAATGGTAAAAGGTATTGGTTACCTAGACTATTGTAAAGATAGACTAGATGAAGGCCATAGAACTCAGAAGACCAAAGATGGCACTGGTTATGAAGAAGCCGGTCAAGAACGGTTTGTATTATACTTTGGCAGGTCACACATTAAAGATTTCGAAACAGGTGTTCTTGCAAGAGGTGAATTAAAAATCGGTCAGGCCAAATTTCTTAGTGCCGTAATGCGAAGTAGAAACCAACCAGGAAATGATTTCAGATGTTATGTAGAGATTGTATTATCTTCAACATTAGAAACATATGAAGCGGAAGGTATTGTAAAAAAACTATACAAAGGCAGACGAATTCAGTTAACACAAAATCAACAAGAACTATATAATATAAGAGATGACGAACTAGAAGATGTTGTAAATTTTGTATTGACTAAATTGCCTTTCAAACCGAAAGAGATTAAATATTATGTATGAATTGAAAGATTATCTAAACTCTATCAACTACAGTAAAGAACCTTTACTTGATAGTGAAGACACCGAATGGACTAAGAAGTATGCACCATTCATTATTAACAAGTGTGTATCTATGCATTATGATACCGTTATGAATGCTAATGAAATGAATGGTTATCATTTCTTACCAAAAACAATGCAATTTCATTATCTTATAAATAGTATCCGAAAGAAGAAGCGATTTGGTGGCAAGTGGTTATCACAAGCCAAACTAAAAGACATGGATATAGTGAAAGAGTATTATGGTTACAGTAACACAAAAGCAAAAGAAGCTCTCAACCTATTGTCTAACGACCAAATTGAAAGTATAAGAATAAACCTTTCTAAGGGTGGGAGAAAAAGAAAATGAGCGAAGAAATTATAAGTTGGTCGGCTAGTGATATGTTAGAGGTCACTATCTCACAACCAGATGATTTTTTAAAAATCAGAGAAACATTAACAAGAATTGGTGTTGCTAGTCGTAAAGACAAAACATTATACCAATCATGCCATATTTTACATAAACAAGGCAAGTATTACATTACACACTTTAAAGAGTTGTTTGCCTTAGACGGCAAAAAATCTACTCTTGTAGAAAATGATATACAAAGAAGAAATACAATAGCATTATTACTACAAGATTGGTCATTGGTTGCAATTGTTGATACTAAAAAAGTAGAAGAAAAAGCACCACTAAGCCAAATTAAAGTATTACCATTTAAAGAAAAGAATGAATGGAACTTGACTGCTAAATATAACATAGGCAAAAAGATTGAAGGAACTGATGGCGGAAATGTTAGTACCAAAGTTTAAAGATTTTTTATCAGAAGCAAAAAAAGAACAACCTTTTCTAAGATTACTCATCGTAACAGATGAACCTGAAGAGGCGAAGACTTTTCATACAGCTGATAGACTACAAGAGGAGTGTGATAAACTAAAATATCCACACTACTTGTTTAAACTTACTGGTGGTTACACAACGCTAGAAGACGGTGTTCGTAGATTTCATAATCAAGACGATAAAAAAGGTTTTGAAATCGACAAGAGAACTGTTGCTATTATTCGTGGTAGTATTACCAGAAAAGATAGTTGGATGGACTTTGTTTCTATTTTAGAAAAAGAAGAAGTTTGTCTAGTTAATAATAGACAGTGTATTTCAATTTGTGCTGACAAGTATAGAACTTCATTAAGACTTGCAGATTATGGTTTAACAGAACCAAAAACCTTTTTAATAAACGACCCCGAAAAATCAGTAGAACAAGTAGAGAATGCTGGTCTTAAATTTCCTCTTATCTTAAAAACTTTAAGAGGTAGTAAAGGTGTCGGTGTATTGTTTGTTGAAAGTGCTAAGTCATTAGACAGTATTGTACAACTAATACACAAACAAGATGAAGACGCAGATTTATTGGCACAACAATATATTAAAACAGACTATGATGTTAGAGTACATGTATTAGGTGGTAAAGTTATTGCAGCTATGAAACGACCAGTTATTGAAGGAGATTTCAGGTCAAATGTATCACAAGGTTCAGAACCAGAAAACATTGAATTAACAGAATTAGAAATAGAAGAAAGTCTTAGAGCTGCTAAAGCAGTAAATGGGACATGGTCGGCAGTTGATTTTATACCTAGTAAGAATAGAGATAAAGAACCGCCATTTATGCTAGAGGTGAACTCATCACCTGGAACTGAGGGAATTGAAGATGCGAGTAATCAGAACATATCTCGTGAGGTTATCCAGCATTTTGCTGATAAAAGAAATAGATATACTACTCCAACGGAGTGTGGCTACAAAGAAGTGGTCACAATCAAACCTTTTGGAGAAATTATTGCTAAGTTTGACACTGGTAATTCAGGCATGCCTGTCATACATAGTGATAAGTTTTCGGTATCTGGTAGACAAATTAGATGGTCTCTTCTCGGCAAAACAATAACTTCTGATATTGTTCGTAAAGAAGAAATCAAAGTTGGTGGCCTAAGAGATTATGATGAAGACCGATATGTCGTTAAACTAGATGTAGAATTTGCTGGTGGTATATACAAAGATGTAGAATTTACCATTGACGATAGAGAAGATAGAACACCTATTCTTCTTGACCGTGCATTTATGAATACATTAAATGTCATGGTAAACCCACAAAGAAAATATGTAATAACAACCAAATACAGCTTGCCAAATTAGGTCAGTTGTGTTATAATGTTTAAATAATGAAGGAGTGAGTATGAAGAATATTAAGATAATTCGTTTGGCAACAGGCGAAGATGTAATTGGTGATATCGAAGTGACGGATACCGAAGTTAAGGTTAAAAAGTCTTTCGTATTGATACCAAGACAACAGGCACCAGGACAACCTGTACAATTGATGTTGTCACCATGGCAACCATATACAGATGATGCCGAAATCACAGTAGATAAAGATAAAGTTATCACTATGATTAATCCTAAAAAAGATATTGCAGATAACTATGCTGAAAATACTTCAGGTCTTATCAAAGCAACACCATCACAATCAAAACTTATAACTGAAGCAAAACTGCCGAAAGTATGATAACCATTTTCTTTCACAGAGAAGTGGGGGAAGTTACTTATGTCCAGAAAGTTAAAGTACCAGAAGGAACGACACTCATGGAGGCCGCTAAATTTCACTCGGATCCTCCCATTGAAGAAATACCAGCAACTTGTGGTGGTACTTGCTCGTGTGGTACTTGTCATGTTTATATTGGAGATATGTGGCTTGACAAACTTGGTAAAATAGATTATAATACTCCTGAAATCGACTTATTGGAATATAAGAAAGGTTACAAGCCAGGTGTAAGCAGGTTGGCCTGTCAAATTGAATTGAATAAAGACCATAATGGTCTAATTGTTATGTTGAGGAATGATGAACTTTTATAAAAATGTTATAGAACACCGTGGTAAACTTCTTGTACGAGGTATTAAGAATGGTAAAGATTATAAACAGAGAATGGATTTTATGCCAACTCATTATTCTCTTACTAATGAAAAATCTCCATACAAAAATCTACAAGGTCAAAACCTAAAACCTTTTACTTTAGATAATATCTTTGATGCTAGGCGTTTTCGTAAAGAGATGACCGAGTTGAGGTCGCCTGTTTATGGTTTAGAAAGATATCATTATCAGTATATCGGTCAAGAATATCCTAATGACATTGAGTGGTCAAAAGACTTGATTAAGATTTTCACAGTTGATATTGAAACAACTTGTGAAGCAGGTTTTCCTGATGTAGAAAATCCACAAGAAACAATTATTTGTCTTACAGTAAAAAATCAATCTAACAAACAAATCATTACATGGGGTATCGGCGAATACAAGAACGATAGACCAGATGTAACTTATGTTTATTGTAAACATGAGAAAGAATTAATATTTCAGTTTATGAAATTCTGGATTAAAAACTATCCAGATGTTGTCACTGGTTGGAATTGTAAATTCTTTGACATGCCATATTTGATGAATAGAATTAAAGCAATTGCAGGTAGTGAAGTGGCAAACAAAATGTCACCTTGGAATATTGCAGAAGCTAAAGAAGTCAGAACACAAGGTCGTGTACAAACTGTATATGATATCAAAGGTGTTGCTGTACTAGATTACCTTGACTTGTATAAGTGGTTTATACCAACAAGACAAGAGAGTTACAAACTAGATTTCATTGGCGAACTAGAACTAAAACAACCAAAGAATGAAAACCCTTTTGGCACATTCAAAGAATTTTATGAGAAAGACTTTCAAAAGTTTGTCGATTACAACATACAAGATGTTGAGATTGTTGATAAGCTAGAAGATAAACTTGGTCTTATTGACCTGTCACTTACTGTTGCATATGAAAGTAAGGTAAACTATGATGATATATTCTCACAAGTTAGAGTGTGGGATACTTTGATTGCAAATTATTTGATGGAGAGAAAGATATGTGTACCACCTAGAGAAGAACACTCAAAGGACTCCAAGTATGAGGGTGCATATGTAAAAGACCCTATACCTGGTCAACACAAGTGGATGGTTTCATTTGATATCAACTCTCTATATCCACATATTCTTATTCAATACAATATTTCACCAGAAAAACTATATGGTTCTGCTGATACTATTCCTGGTGTTGAGAAGATGCTTAACAAAGAACTCGATTTAGATTATCTCAAAGAGAATGACCTGACCATGACACCAAATGGTGCAATGTTCAAACGAGATAGTCAAGGTTTTTTATCTGAGATGATGGAGAAGATGTACAAAGAACGAGTTGTTTACAAAAAACGAATGATTAAGGCGAAGATTGAATTTGAAAAGACCGGTGATGTTTCTCTTAAAAGAGAGATTGCTCGATGCCACAATATTCAATGGGCAAGAAAGATTGCCTTGAACTCAGCTTATGGTGCAGTAGGTAATCAATACTTTAGATATTATGATGTAAGACAGGCTGCTGGTATCACAACTGCTGGTCAGTTTATTATTCGTTTTGTTGAAAACCACATGAACAATTATCTAAACAAAATTCTAAAAACAGATGGTGATGATTATGTTGTTGCCTCAGATACAGATAGTATCTATGTTCGACTTGATAAATTAGTTGATGCAACATGTCAAGGTAAATCAGATGACCAGATTGTAGATTTTCTAAACAAGGTTTGTGAACAGAAGTTTGAACCAGAAATCGAAAAGTGGTTTACTGAACTATCAGATTATTCTAACGCATTTAAAAATGCAATGGTAATGAAACGAGAAGTTATCGCCAACAAAGGTATTTGGATTGCCAAGAAAAGATATATGCTGAATGTACTAGACGAAGAAGGCGTAAGACTTGCTAACCCTAAGTTAAAACTTATGGGTATAGAAGCAGTCAAGTCTAGTACACCTCAGGTGTGTCGTGGTAAAATTAAAGAAGCCATCACTGTGATTATGAGTAAAGAACAAACTGATTTACATAAACACATTGCAGACTTTAGAAAAGAATTCATGCAATTACCAGCAGAAGCAGTATCGTTTCCAAGGTCTTGTAACAATCTTAGAAAATACCGTGATGCAAGTAATATCTTTATCAAAGGCACACCAATCCATGTGAAAGGTGCATTGATATATAATCATAAGATTGAAGAACTAGGATTGCAGAGTAAATACCCTCTTATACAAGAAGGCGACAAGATTAAATTTATCAAATTAATTCCTGCCAATCCTTTCAAGTTTGATGTGATTAGTTATGTGACTACATTACCAGAAGAGTTTAAATTACAAGAGTATGTTGACTATAATATAATGTTTGACAAGACTTTCCTAGACCCAATGCGTTTTATCTTAGATGCAATTGGTTGGAAACCAGAACCAACTGCTAACCTGGAGGCATTCTTTGGATAGTTTTGGCTTGCCATTAGCAATATTATATAGTATAATACCCTTATTATTGATGGCAATTTTATTATGGATGTGGAACAATGAAGACCCTAAGTAGAGAACAAGCACTACATTGTGCCAAGATATTCAATGACTACTTTGGTCAGTTTGAAAGAATAGACCAATACATGCGTGACCAGAAAATGGCTCAGATTGAAACTCTACCTACTTCACTTCCAGGTATGGGGTTTGATAGTGATATGTTTGATGATTTTACCATATCACCACAAGATATGGATATTGAAATTGTTGAATTAGATAATCACACATGGGACAGTTGCATAAATATGATTTCTTCCCATAGTAATATGGTATCTATTCCAGGAAAGGCATTGAAACTTGCCGTCAAAGATAAGATTACTAATAAGTTTTTGGGCTTTATCCGTTTTGGTAGTCCTGTTATTAATTGTAAACCTAGGAATGACCTCTTGGGTAATGTCCCTAATCTCACTGTTTTTAACAAAACAGCCATTATGGGTTTTGTTATTGTGCCTTGTCAGCCCTTTGGTTATAATTATCTCGGTGGTAAGTTACTGGCTGGCATCTGTTGTTCACACTATGTTAGGGAAAAGTTGAATGAAAAGTATGGTATGAACCTGGTTCTATTTGAGACCACATCTTTATATGGGAAAACGAAAGGTGCCTCAATGTATGACGGCATGAAACCATTTCTAAGATACAAAGGCAATACAATGTCAGATTTTATTCCTATGATGCATGGTAAACCATACCTAGATATGGTAGAGTATGTTGAAAATATTATTGGTAAAGGTCAACTAGTAAAAGTAGATGCTTCAAGTCGTAAACTTAAAATGACCACTGGTATTATTGGTCTTGTAAAGAAAGCCCTTGATGGTGATGACTTAGAAAAGTTTAAAACCACCATTGCAAACGCAAAGAATTTGACCGAACAAAAAAGATATTACACAAGTAATTACGGTATAGAAAACTATATAGATATTATAAATGGTAAGACAGATAAGATTGTCAAAGCAGATAACTATGATAGATATACCGTACCTGGAGTTGTAGAATGGTGGAAGAAAATAGCAACCAAAAGATACAACAAACTAAAAGAAGAAAATCGTATCAGAAATGATTTAGAAATATGGACAAAAGATGCTGAGATTGACATTATCAGATAAGCTTGCCATTCACACTAAACTATGGTATATTATATGAAACTAAGGAGAAATGATGAGTGATTTTTTAAAAGATATAATCAAACAAACAGGCAATGAGTATGCCTCACTAGCAAGTGACGGCACAGGTGGTGATGTAGATAATTTCATTGACACAGGTTCATATTCATTTAATGCCTTACTATCAGGTTCAATTTATGGTGGCCTGCCAGATAGTAGAATTACGGCAATCGCCGGTGAAGCTGCGACAGGTAAAACCTTTTTCGCATTAGGTATTGTAAAGGCTTTCTTAGATAAGGATCCAGATGCTGGTGTTATCTACTTTGAAAGTGAAAGTGCAGTATCAAAATCTATGGTTGAAAGTAGAGGCATTGATAGTAAACGATTAGTTGTAATGCCTGTATCAACAGTACAAGAATTTAGAACACAATCAATCAATGTGGCAGAAAAATACCTTGCACAAGATAAGTCTGAAAGAAAACCTATCATGTTTGTCTTAGACAGTTTAGGTATGTTATCGACTACAAAAGAAATGGATGATACGGCTGCTGGTAAAGAAACAAGAGATATGACTAGAAGTCAGATTGTGAAATCAACATTTAGAGTATTAACATTGAAACTAGGTCAAGCAGGTGTTCCTATGATTATGACCAATCATACATATGATGTAATTGGTTCTATGTTTCCACAAAAAGAAATGGGTGGTGGTTCAGGTTTGAAATATGCCGCTTCATCAATCATCTACTTAGGTAAACGAAAAGAAAAAGAGGGTACAGAAGTAGTAGGTAATATTATACATTGTAAAAATTATAAGTCCAGAATAACTAAAGAGAACGCACAAATTGATGTAAGATTATCATACAAACATGGTTTAGATAGACACTATGGTTTGTTAGAACTTGCAGAAGAGGCTGGTATCTTTAAGAAAGTATCAACAAGAATTGAATTGCCAGATGGTACAAAACAATTTGGTAAAACAATCAATGATAATCCTGAAACATATTTTACAAAAGAGGTATTAGACCAAATTGATGAGTACACAAAAAGAAAATTCAGCTACGGCTCTGACGAAGACGAATAGAAGATATGCCTTTGCTCAAAAAGAGGGCGAAGACCATACTTGTATTAAACTAACTGAGGGTCAGTTTGCTGATGTCATATATAAATATGGTAAAGTTGGCATACCACCAAAAGTAGAAGAAGATGCTGAAGGCAAATTACCTTTGACATTTGATTATACAGTGGTTAAAAATCCAAGAGATTTGGATTTGCTTGACAATCAGGACTTTATAGATTATATTGGTGATATATTGGTAGAATTACTTGATGAACAACTAAAGAATGGGACGGCGATAATTGAATAGAATAGAAACCACAATACTGAGCAACCTCTTTTTCAGAGAAGAGTACACAAGAAAGGTATTACCTTTTATTAAAAAGGATTACTTTAGTACAAGAACTGAACAGTTACTTTTCGAAGAGATATACAAATTTATTGATAGTTACAATAATCTTCCTACAAAAGAAACTATCTTAATCGAAGTACAAAATCGAAAAGATATTAATGAAGAAGAACATACAGCAATCAAAGACTATGTTGTAGGTCTATCAGATGAGAAGAGTGATGAACAGTGGTTAATTGATACTACTGAAAAGTTTTGTAAAGACCGTGCTGTACACAATGCTGTACTATCAGGTATCAAAATCTTAGATGGCAAAGACAAGGCGATGACGCCAGAGGCCATACCTAGTATCTTATCAGATGCATTGGCTGTATCATTTGACAACCATGTTGGCCATGATTACATTGAAGATGCAAAATCCAGATTTGATTGGTACCACACTAAAGAAAAAAGATTTCAATTTGACCTTGATTACATGAATAGAATTACAAAGGGTGGTGTTCCAAGTAAAACTTTGAACATTGCTCTTGCAGGCACAGGCGTTGGTAAATCACTATTCATGTGTCATGTAGCATCATCTTATTTGACACAAGGTATGAATGTATTGTATATCACACTAGAGATGGCAGAGGAAAGAATTGCAGAAAGAATTGATGCAAACTTACTTGATGTATCTATGGAAGATTTACATGTTATGCCAAAAGATTTATATGATAACAAGATGGATAGAATAAGAAAGAAAACACAAGGTAAACTTATCATCAAAGAATATCCAACTGCCTCTGCTCATAGTGGTCATTTCAGAGCATTGTTAAATGAGTTATCATTGAAGAAGAGTTTTAAACCAGATGCAATTTTTATTGACTATCTAAACATTTGTTCTTCAAGTAGATTTAAAGGTGGTAATATATCATCATATTTCTATGTAAAAGCAATTGCAGAAGAACTTAGAGGTCTTGCAGTTGAGTTTGATGTACCAATCTTTAGTGCAACACAGACTACAAGAACTGGTTTTGTAAGTACAGATATTGGCCTTGAAGATACCTCAGAAAGTTTTGGTCTTCCAGCAACAGCAGACTTTATGTTTGCATTGATTTCAAATGATGAACTAGAACAATTAGGTCAAATCAAAATCAAACAGTTGAAAAACAGATACAATGACCCTAGTACAAATCGTGCATTTATTGTAGGTGTTGACCGAAGTAAGATGAGGTTGTATGATGTAGAGCAGAGTGCTCAGAACATTGTTGATGCTAACCAAAGCAATCAACCATTTAAGAAAAAAGAGGACGCTTACGATAAGTTTAGCGATTTTAAATAATGCAACAATACGCCAAGTTATATAAAGGTGCTGTATCTGAAAGTCTATGTGAACATACAGTACATGCCATGGGTACAATAAATTTTCAGAAACATAATTTTTATAATGCAACAACAGGTGAAACTAAACCTAGAGATGAAGACAAAGAACTGTCTATGAGTTGGGATAATGTACCAACTAAAAATCAACTAAACAAAATTGTTGATGCCACAGCAAATCAATATGTTAAAGATTTGAATATGCCATGGTTTAGTGAGTATCAAGGGTACTCCCATGTAAGATTTAATAAATATGAAGAGAGTAAAGAGATGGCTCTTCATTGTGACCACATACATTCTATGTTTGATGGTGAAAGAAAAGGTGTGCCTATATTAAGTGTATTAGGTTTACTCAATGATGATTTTGAAGGTGGAGAATTCTTTATGATAGATAAACAAAGAGAGTTTTCAAAAGGTGATATTCTAATTTTTCCTAGTAATTTCATTTATCCACATGTCGTAAAACCAGTAACAAAAGGCATTCGTTACTCTTTCATAAGTTGGATATGGTAAGAACTAGAAAACAAAAAGTAAGATTTCATAAAGGCGATAAACGACCAGCGGAGGATTTAAAAACTGTGAGTTATACTACTGAGATGATTAAAGACGGCAAGAAGATTTTATGGGGTGTCCGAGAGGAACCAACAAACAATATTGTTGCTAAATATTTTTTTGAAGAAGACGCTAAAAAACTTGCAGACTTTCACAATAAAGAGAAAGTTTGGCTGCCTAATGGTGGTATCCCTAAGATGCTTTGGAATTATTAGCTTGACAAGGTCTTTTCCATACATTATAAATATGTATAGGAGAAAACATGTCATTCAATATAGCATCAAAATCAGAAGTCAGAAAACACTTTGGTACTGACTTATACAAAGCAGTTGAACCTTTGTTCAATACTATGCTTGAGGGTTCATTCTTTTGTGATGATGCTCCTGTTACCAGAAACAAGATACATACAGTTAAAGTATCTTCAGTTAATTTTCAAAAATTAAAACCAGCCCTTACCAGACAAAAACAAAAAGTAGAAATAAAAGCAGGTAAACTATCTTGCGATGTGCTTGTTGGTGATTATACTATTAGATTTGTAGAAACTGGTAAGAAATCTGTAAGTAGTGGTGATGCACAATCAACAGCTAAACAAGAAAGAGCCTCACTGTGGGTTATAAAAAAGGTATTACAAGAAGGTAAAACCTATCAGTTGCCTGGTGATATAACAAAAGATAAAAAAGAACTCAAAGAATTATTAGAAATATATCCAGAAGTATTAGATACTGGTTGGGTTGACCTTTTATTTGCACAAGCAAAGAAGATGAAACAACTTTATACAGGTAAAAGGTTTACTGAATACAATAGAGATGGTGGTTTTATGGATTGGATTTCAGCAATCGTAAAAACTAAATTTGGTATATCTAAAAAAGACAGTTGGAATCCTGCTGATATATGGTTAATTAATGATGAAGAAAAAGTCAAAGATGAAATAAGACAAGCAACTTCTGGTGCAAATCCAAGTTTAGAAAAACTAAATGACTTGATGATAAAACAATTCAAAGAACACCGGTGTGTAGGTGTATCTTTAAAAATGCCGTCAACAAAAGAAGCTAGATGGCAACTTGTAAATATGAAAGCAAATTCAGATGCTCCTATAAGTTACAAGTTAGACAACATTAAACACACAATGACACTTAAACCTAATAATCAATTAGATACTACTGATACAATAATCACAGTGTCTTCAGGTGCAAACACAGCCACATTTCAGATAAGACAGAACTCAAAAGGTTTCAATAATTTAAAATTTGAACCTACAATGAAAGGTGCTTCTTCAGCCAGATTAGGTAAAACACCATTAGATATGTTAAGAGCAATGATGACAGGTGATTTCAACATACCTTTATCAGATTTTCAAAACGATTGGAACAAACACCCTAAAACAGTAGGTGAATTTGATGCCGTTGAAAAAGAATACGAAGAAAAATTTAAGATGGTAAACAACCACAGAATGGTAGAAACCGGTATTACAAACGCTGAATTTGTACCTAATATCAAAGCATCATTCGGTACTGTTGATTGGCAGAGTGGTTATACCACATCAAAACTCATGCAATTAAGATTTGTATGTGCTATTTTAGATTTAAAAGAAGAAGAACTTAATACAATGTTAACCAATATGTTGTATTTAGCTATGAAAACTGGTACACAATTTGGTGCCCATGGTAAACTTTACTAGTCCACAACAAATTTAGGTTATAAATAGTAGTGGATTTGTTTATGGATTGACTGAGAGGGCTTGCCAAACCTCAACTTTTATAGTATAATGGACAAAAATGAGAGAGGCAAATGTTTAG
>ERZ651776.4418-NODE-4418-length-12996-cov-4.312795_pt1 | contig 12996 bp, 14 predicted proteins | sample MGYA00514761_ERZ651776 | MGnify/ENA metagenome assembly ERZ651776 | reverse complement strand
GAAATTACTATAAACCCATATATTGTATGGCGTCCTGACAAGGAGTCGAACCCCATAACTGCGCCCTGTTTGCACCTATCGTGCCACCACTAACTCTGCTTTCTTAATCCTTGATATAGTAGATCGCGCTACACTAAACTTATTAGCAGGTTTTGTTAACGATAAATCATCTCTTAACGATTATATAAAACCAGACTTAAAAACTGCTTTAGACTATTGCTATACCTAAGTAAATCATTTTACCACTTTGTATAAAATAGCTTTATCTTCTTTAGTATTTTTGGTTTGAATTATTTTCTCAAGACTAAAACCGTCTGAATTACTTGGATTTTCAGCGCTATTATTTTTGAGAACAAGTAGAACATAATCAAAATCAATGTAGCTTTTATGATAACTTTGAGAGTTTTTCTCTGTTTTGCAGCTATATTTTTTTAGCTCTAATTCTTTCATATCAATTTTTTCTATTTTTTTAAAGCAAACAGTTAAATGCGCTGCTTTTTCTGTTAAGTAATAAAAAGCTGCCATATTGTTTACTAATACTATACTTTTTTCTGGAATTTTCTGTGCAGACAAAAGTGAACTATCTTTAATATATGATTTATAGCGAGACATCGTTGCGGCATCTAATAAATTGTATGACAAACATACAGTAATAATTGCTAGCAATAACTTATTTTTATTGAGGTATAGCCGTTCAATACCAGTCACCATATAAAATGATAATAGTAAAAGTAAGTTGATTAATGTGAGCACAATATATCTACTGGATATAAAATGAGCTTTAAGTAAAAATACAAATAGTATTAATAAATTAATAATAAAAAAATATACAAGAAAGTTGTAGTATAGGTTGTTAGATAATTGAGAGGAATTTTTAAACGATGCTAGAAAAATTACGATATAGGAAATCGAAAATCCTTCGAAAACTTTATAAATTAACAACACAACAAAACCAAAAAATAGGATAAACCCAGCATATTCCGCTGAATATTTATTCAAAACCTGATGCTCTAAAATTTCAGCAGAAATAGTGAATTGTTTAAAAATGAAATCTAGGTCCATATAATTTAAAACAAGGTAGATTTTCGAAAATTGTTTAATGTTAAAACCTTCGATAAAAGGAATCGCAGCCAAAAAAGTAATTGATATAAAAAAGCATGTAATGAGTCTTCTGACTACCATTTCATCCCGTAATTTTTTTGATAACAATAAAAATAAAGGCACAATGATCAGTAAAAAAACCCCTTCTATTCGAAAAGATGTGGCAGTTATCATAAAAATTTGCCACAACGTCCCATGGATTATACGTGATGAATTTATGAAAACCATGAAATGATATAGCGCTAAACACGAGAATGCCCAGTAACCAGGATCACGAATTATGTAGTCACGGTAATCCAATATAGGCATGAAGCAAAGAATTAGTAAAGCCGAGATCTTTAACTGTCTTGGCACGGAAAAAATTAAGCTAGATATCAAAATGAGCGCATCAGTTAATATTACAAAAAAAATACTAGTTAAAATTAATGCGCTTAATTCTAAAGGAATGGATGTTATTTTTTGAAAAAAAGCGATTATTATTGAATAAAATGGCCAATTATAGGACACAAAGGCTACATCCATATTGCCGCTCAGAAATAATTCAGCGGTTTTTAAGTATAAAACTCCATCTTTGTTAATGATGTCATCAAAATAAACTGCGTACATCGAAAATATTAAGCTGGCAATAGCAGTAAAAACACGTATCTGTGTCAAATTATAACGTTCTAAATTATTATCAAGATTCAGCATTACCTAATAATCCTTTCAGTAACTTTAAAAAACTTGTCAAGGACATCCATTTTGCTTTTTACAAAAGAGGCTGTCATATGATCACTATCTTTATAGATTGGTATTAAATTATCGTCCAACGGCATGCACACAGCATTAGGGCAGATTTTCTCGGACTGATTGATATGCGTAGCATAATTGCTAAGGTTGAGAATTAAGTCCTTTTCTAATTCTATTTGTTCTAGATTTTGTGGGAACGACTCTACAACAACATTTGAAGTTACGGGAACCGAGCGCTTACCCTTGGATAACGAGCCTACAATATAAGTAGGATCGAATCTATCATCGACTGGATTATCATGTAGAATAATAACTTTATGCTTGAGACTCAGTTTTTTAACAAGATTATAAAATGAGATTTTTGCTGCATTCAGTCCAACATCATTCGATAACAGTAGACGTTTTTGATCGCTTTCATGATATGTAAAGGGATTATCATTTTTGGTAAAATAGCAATTGAAACAAAGCCCAATAACTATAGTCTCTATAGGGTTTATTAACAAAATTTCTTCGAGTAACTTTGACTTTTTAGAACATTTCTTGTCATTTTTTTCAACTAAGTTTGGTATAAATGTACAACCACCCCCAGTTAAAAAAACACTTTCTTTGCTATCGCCTTGCTGATAAAGATCAAGCACACGTTGGCTATATTGTGACATATGAGAGTCCCCCATGAACAGGATCGAAGCAGCAGACTCACTAGTGTAAAATGCACCATTTCTTTCTAGTAAATCACCCGGATGCAGCCAATCCTCTTTCGCGTCACTAATTTTCTTTAATTCCATATTATAGGGTGTTTCACCATTACCTTTAATTACCCACCCCATAGACCCAACAAGAATGAGTCCTATTATTAATATGACGCTAACTAGGTTCTTTTTATGGCTCAATCGAACAGGTAGCTCAATAAATCTATATGTTGACCAAGCCAAAAGAAATGATGCAATTAATGCTAAAATTCGAGTCTGTATAGGAGGATTCCCGCTTTCAATGATTTGCAAAAAAGAGAGAATCGGCCAATGCCATAAATACAGAGGATAGCTGATCAAACCAACCCAAATCATCACAGGATTCATTAAAAAAATTCGATTAAGCCAAGCCTTTGACCCAGAGACGACGATAAGTGAAGCCCCTACAATTGCAAATATTGTCAATGGTAATGGTGATAACAGTTTAGGGTTTGAACTTGTCGCACCATAAATTATTAATGAAAAGCCTAAGAGCGACATAATATTAGCAATACAGCACTCATTAAAATAATTACCAATTAGCTTTATGCACCCAGTCGGCGTCTGATTTCTTTTAGCCATTACCCAGGCCAAAATACCACCACTTGCAAGCTCCCAGAAACGTGTGAGGGGCCAAAAAAATACTTCAGCGGGATATGAATCTATAAATTGTATATGTAAATAAAATGAAACAATAAAAAATATAATAAAAATTCTAAGTATATTGAATTGGTATTTCCACGCTATACAGAGAATGATGGGCCATACAATATAAAATTGCTCCTCGACTGCTAAGCTCCATAAATGGAGCATGGGCTTCGTCTCTGCTAAATTATCAAAATAGCCACTTTCACTAGCTAGGATAAAATTAACAAAAAAGGCAGAAGAACTTGCGATATGGTTGCCAAGTTGCTTGTATTCTCCGTCCAATAAAACAAACCAGCCAAAAACGATAGAACTACCCATAACAATGATAAGAGTCGGAAATAACCTTCTGATTCGACGGCCAAAAAACTCAATTGGACTGAACTGTCCTTTTTCTAAATTTTTTATAATATAATTTGTAATCAAAAAACCGCTTATTACAAAAAAAATATCTACACCAATATAGCCACTCTTAAGTAAATCTGGGAACGCGTGATAAGTAATAACAAAAATAATAGAAAAAGCTCGCAACCCATCAATTTCTGGTAGATATGAGGTATTCCAAGCAGAAGATTTATTCAATTAATTTACCATGCCAATTTTTTATTTAAATTATTTAACAACCTAAATTAGCTGTTCCGTTTTGAGCTAAAAATAATCATAAGTTTTAGGAAATATTCAAGTGTATAGCTTTAGAGCTATCATTACACATAAAAATCTAAGAAAAACAACAGACAAAATACCCTCTTATGAGAAAAAGATGTAAGATCTCTTGCATTAATATGGAGATTTAATATGAAATCATTACCCCGCTCTGTAATTGCAGGAATATTATTCTCACCAATTATATCTTTGGCAACCCCTAGCTCAACCGATGCAGGGCAAATCCTGCAACAGATTAAACCCCAAATAAATAGAATAGAGCCAAAGAAACTTATTCTTATACCTGATGAGGATAATGGTATAAAACTTAAAGATATTTCTGAAGATAAAGTTGACTTTGAACTGCTATCCTAGCCTGAGCTAGTTAATAAAATGAGGGAAGAATATCTTGAATACTTTGCTTGAGACACCAAAGCTAAAATTAATGACGATTGTTGGTACTCGTCCTGAAATCATTCGTCTATCACGTACGATTGCCAAGCTGGATGAATATTGTGATCATATATTTGTTCATACGGGCCAAAATTATGACTACGAACTAAATCAGATTTTTTTTGATGATTTGGGACTGAGGACCCCAGATGTATTTTTAGAGTGTGCAGGTGCGACAGCTGCTGAATCAATTGCTCAAGTAATCAGTAAGTCTGATAAAGTTCTCGCGGAAAAAGCACCTGAAGCAATATTGATTCTTGGCGATACAAATAGTGCAATGGCAGTTATCCCTGCTAAACGACGTAAGATCCCGATATTTCATATGGAAGCAGGTAATCGTTGTTACGATCTCCGTGTTCCTGAAGAGATCAACAGAAAGATTATTGATCATACCTCTGATATAAATATGCCATATAGTGATATTGCGAGAGAGCATCTTTTAAAGGAGGGCATCAAGCCTGAATTGATTGTAAAAACAGGTAGCCCGATGTACGAGGTCATTTCTTTTTATAAAAGAAAAATTGAATCATCTAACGTTTTAGAAAGGTTGAATCTGAGTAAATATCGATACTTTGTTATCAGTGTTCATCGTGAAGAAAATATTGACTCCGAAATTAATATCCAGAATTTTGTCCAGACATTAAATCGCGTTGGGGATATGTATAAATACCCTATCATTGTATCTACACATCCGAGGACGCGTAAGAAAATTGAAGAGTTGGGTTTGCAATTCCACCCACTGGTAAATCTTCAAAAACCGCTTGGTTTCAGTGATTATATAAATCTTCAGATCAATGCCAAAGCCGTGTTGAGCGACAGCGGGACTATCACCGAAGAATCATCAATTTTGAACTTTCCTGCAATCAACATTCGAGACGCACATGAGCGTCCAGAGGGTATGGAAGAGGGTGCAGTTATGTTTACTGGCATGAATGGCGATAGAGTCCTTCAAGCGTTAAGTATTTTAGAGAGGCAGTCTAGGGGGAAAGCTAGAAATATTAATATTGTTAAAGATTACATGGCCCCTAATGTGTCCGAGAAAGTTGTGCGTGCTATTCTTAGCTACACTGATTATATAAATCGGTTTGTTTGGAAGAAATTTGATTAATGAGAATTCTGAACTTTTCTAATGGCGATGGCATAATTAATTTTAGGCTATTCCTATCACTGCTTAGTCGTGAATGTTTTCAAAAAATTGAATTACTGTGAAGTGCATAGGATCCATAAATATATAAATACATTTACAATTTTTAATACTTGAATCGTTTAAAATCTATTTTGATTTGGTTACTCCCGTTCATAATTTTTGCAAATTTGGAAAAATAGCCCTCTAAAAAACCTTCAAGTAGCTTCAACTTTAATCTTAGCTAACGCTTACCTCTCCGCCAATCCCATGGGGCTATGGGGTTAGCATCAGCCCACAGTCCAATCCTTCTTGTTTTAGCTTGAGCCTCGAGTTCATAAAGTATCTTATTATCAGTATATTTTTTGTATACCCAGGCCATACCTTGCCTAACTAGTTCATTATTGACATTCTTGTTATTAAGAAAAACGACACCGATAGTTCTTCCATACCTATCCTTAGTTTGTGTTTCTATGAGAATTTTTTTGTGAAAAACTAATTTAGCTAATGCGTTTTTAGCAGTGTTACCAAATGACTGTTTTCTCTCGGGTGTATCTATACCAGCTAACCTGATCTTTATTTTTTTATTTGAATCGGTGAGAAGAGTGAGAGTGTCACCATCAGCTATCTTAATTACCTTACCTCGTATGATTTCTGCCTGTGCTGAAAGACTGAATAATGCGATTAGTATAATTAGAAACAGTTTTAATTTAGTCATATGGTTGAATAATACGTTGATATGTATATATCGATTAATCTAACTAAATAATGTAATCACTAGCAACAATAGTTAATACTGATACAAATATTAACCAAGATCCAACACCATATTTTCTGATGAACTCTGAAGCATCTGGTTTTTTTGCTAATCTCTCAATTTTCTTACGACCAGATATGTATATGAAAGAATAGCTTAGAAATAAAACTATAAATTTGACTATTGATTCTGTGGCCATTTCAAGTTCCTTAAGGAGGTTACATTAAGCTATTTGTTTAATTATTATAACCAATAAGATAAATACTTATAAAGATGAATTTTATAGGAGAAACAGAGATGCGAGACAAACTTAAAGTCTTCATAACCTTAGGGATATTAGTTCTATCACCTGTGCTAGTAGCAAACAGAATTCCAATATCCATGCAGACTTGGTTTCTTCAATCTGCCTGCGAACCTAAACAGACAAGATATGCTAAAGGTTATTGTGAAGGTGCTATAGAAGCATACTATAGTTTAATGCCAAATTGGTGTGTACCCAATGACATACCTCACGGTGAAGTCAAAAGATACGTCATGTCTAAAATACAGCAAGCTCCCCAGTCTCCTTCAATACGAATCCCTGCAGAAGAATTTGTATGGCAGATAATATCTAAGAAGTATCCTTGCAAATAAATAAATCTTTAGAAAACTATGCCACAAATTTTCTTAAGTAAGCTGGTTTATTGGGGTGGGGTTGAGCGATAACATTTTGTTTTATTTTGCTGGAGGAGGTTCTAGGACTATAACGTATTTGAATAACCTCTTTATCTTGAGATTTTAAATAAGATTCTACCTCAATATTATGGGAAGAACTCCCCCAATCCTCGCCAATAACGAAGATATCAACATTCAGCTCTCGGCAAGCAGATACGTACTCAAGTTCATGATACGGACGGACAATATCGACACAATTCAAAGCTTCTAACATTTCCACACGCTGATCCAGCGGAATAACAGGCACATTGGGCTTATAAGAATTAACGACGCTATCAGAGGCAACGCCAACAACCAATAAATCCCCTAATGTTTTGCAGTATTGAAGCAATGAGAGGTGGCCTACATGTAATAAATCAAAAGTTCCTACTGTATATACAATCATTACTTTGTTAATTCCTTATTAAAGGTGATAGTTATCATTTTTGAAGAAAACCCCAACATCTAAAAAATTTTTTGGCAGTAAAAATATGTAATGCCAATTGTGTAAATAGAGAGGATAAAAATATTTAGTGATTTGCCTGAAAGTTTGGGGGTTTTTAGTGTGGATACATTCAAAAAACTAAGACTTATACACATGCTATAAAAAATAATAGAAAATATGCTTTCAGAAAAAAATCCCTCAAAAAGAAATATAAAAACAATAAAGATACTGTTGCAGTCGAGAGCCAATCCAGTGTACTTGCTTCCACCGGAAAGTCCGTAGGTATTAAAATAACTTAGACGCAAAGCGCTAGCAACAAGCATTAAAAAAGCGCCGGGCAAAAATAATGGATCAAATTTCGCATAACTCAGTAGCAAAATCCCAGGAGTAACTCCATAATTTACGATATCTATAATCGAATCAAGCTGCATTCCATATGTCTTATCGTGATCTGTTCGCTTCTCTAATCTTTTAGCAACAATGCCATCTGCCCAGTCAAATGCAACAGCCCAAATCATTCCTATCAAAGCGGCATAAAAAATACCTAAAATACTGAAGTAAATAGCTAAAAAAGAACAAAGCAAGCCGGCAATCGAGCATAAATTGGCAGGATCTTTTAAATAAAAAAGGATGGAAGGTTGAAAATTTCTAGCTTCCATATTGACTGTAACCATCATGATCCTATGCTTAAATTGTTCATTTTTGGTAGTTATGGGCATCAAAACAAACTAACTACTCATATTATTAATTTTGAAGGAAAGAATCTGGAAAAAAGGACTTTGCGTCTTAACCAACAAGCAAAGAATGTGAGCTTTCTGTTTTCTTATGTAAAATAAATATGAACAACTGTTTGTTGTCTACTGACTAGTAGAATAAAATAAGGAGGATAGCAGCGATTGGCCAATAAGCTCAATATACAACTTGAAGCAAAACTACTATACGCTTTATCGAAAGCTATGCATAGCTCTTAAATTTTAGATACTAATAATAACTGTCGTAGCTCCATTTAATATACTTCGGATTTATGAGTTAACATTAAAGATTCCTGGCGCTAACAAAATAAATAGCCAACTGTATGCAAAGAGAATGGCAATATGGTTCTTTGTAGTCATTATTAGAATCTAAATTTTGGTTTGATTGTTATAAAGAATAAGGATTATATGAAAAGAAAAACTAAACGGTGAGTTAAAGAAATGACAATACGTATACTATTAGGTCTTATAGCAGCCACTCTAGCCTACCTTCTTGGTGTAAGTGGTTATGCTTTAGAAGTTTTAGGTACTCTTATTTTAATTGGTATTTTTATTGTTTGGTCTGCAAATAGGAGAGACTAACGATAAATATAGAAATGCTTGTGATGACTGACAATCTCTAGAGTAATGCACAAAAAAAGGATTAATTAGGAAATGAAACCATTAATATCACTCCTACTAATCTTTAGCACATTATTCTTTGTGGCTAATGCTAATGCCAAAACATATAACAAGAATGCCCATGGCAAAAAATACACAACACAAATATACCAGGCTTAGTTGTAAAAGATCTTTATTGTTTATATTCTGGCAATTATAGTGGTAGGTTGGTGAATTTAAACAATTACCCATTAAAGAATAAGTTAATAAATATCACCATGTACAACTCAGGTGGAGATAGGATAGGCATTCAAAGTTCACGCCTAAAACCTATCAATGAAGAAGAAAGTAAGGATTTTCATACTGTTCGTTCTAATTTTTGTAAAGATAATTATAAGGTTGTTATAGGTGTAGATTAATATATAGAAAAGTCAAACTGAAACACACTTTAATTATGAGTATGAATACTGTTCGGCAAGGATTAGGAGGTGAGAAAATAGTAAAAGAACACTTAGAGAGCATGAGTTATGGTGTATCTCTATGAGAGTTAGAACCAAAGATTGCTCTATCTGCAAAGATGAAAAAGAAGTGCTGTATCGTTGTCGATACCATGGCTTGAAAGATTGGGCATTTCATTGCAGGAAATGTCTGACCGACATTAAATTAAGATATGAAGAAACGTATCAATATGGTGGAACTTGGAAAAGCAAGAAAAGCTGAATTTGGTTGGTGTAAGAATAATTAAAAAGGATTATACGTCCAGTTCGTAGACCACCAGAGCGGAATTGATATCGTAAAAATAAATAACCAAAGTACTATCTTTTTCTTCATGCCCATATAATCTTCTCCAAGATATCCTTTTAAGTAAGTCAACAGATACTCTCATAAATTAGCCTTTTTAGAACTGCTCTTCAATCCAAATTAGACTTGAATGCTATTTATTATTTTACTTGAACCCTAAATAATTTATGGATGTAAAGCTTCTAGTTCAGGATAGATCAGAGATATATTCAATTTTTTATCATCTGCAAGTATAACCCATTCGGCTTCATTTATAGGCCAATAATGTACCCGCCTCCATGCAAAATAGCTGAAATTGAAAAATCCTTTATATAAATAGCTTTGAATAAGTCAGCGACAAATTAGTATTAGTTAAAAGATGCAAAATAAATTATTGCAATTAATAAAATATGCTATTTAATCCCAATTATGAAAAACAATAACTTTGTAGGCTGGGAGGAGTGGGTTAGTTTACCTGAGCTAAATCTTCCTGCATTGATAGCTAAAACAGACACAGGTGCTGATACATCAGCTCTTCACGCTTTCAATATTCAAATTTTTGGAAAAGAAAACAATCAAATGGTTAGGTTCGGGATTAACCCGATTAATACAAATGAAAGATTTTCTGTCTTTTGCTCTGCAAAAATAATAGATCAAAAAAACATAACATCTTCAAATGGAATCTCAGAACTTAGATATGTTATAGAAACGGAGATTTTAATTGGCTCCGTGAAGAAAAAAATACCCATTACTCTCACTAATAGAGAAAATATGAAATATAAGATGATCATAGGCAGGAGTGCTCTTGATGGTTTTAAAATTTCAGCTGATAAAAGTTTTTTGCAAACACTTTTAAGTTTTGATTTATATAAAAAAACTAAAAACTATACCTATAGAAGAGCCCTAAGAATTGGAATATTAAGTCTCGAACCTAGCAATTACTCTAATTTACAAATCATCCAAGCCGCTGAAAAAAACGGTCATTTTTGTGAAATTTTAAATACAAAAAGATGTTATTTAAATATTGAATCAGATAATCCTGAGGTCCATTACGATGGGAAAATTTTACCGCATTATGATGTTATTATACCACGTATCGGTCATTCTATAACTAGATACGGGATGGCAGTAGTAAGACAATTTGAGGCAATGGGTACTTTTTGTTTGAACTCTTCAGCATCTATTGGCACTTCACGGGATAAATTAGCAGCTCATCAAGTTCTCGCACTCAATAGAATACCTATGCCTGATACAGCTTTTGCAAATTCACCTCGTGATACTCAAAGTCTTGTAAATTTAATTTCTGGCGCTCCAATAGTTGTTAAGTTACTAGAGAGCTCTCAGGGTAAAGGTGTGATTTTAGCGGAAACAAAAAAAGCAGCTACAAGTGTGATAAGTGCATTTCAAAAACTTCAGGCTCCATTCATAGTTCAAGATTTTGTAAAAGATTCAAATGGATCGGATCTCAGATTATTTGTAATTGGTGACAAAGTCATAGCGAGTATGTTGCGATCAGCCTCAGAAAATGATTTCCGCTCAAATTTACATTTAGGTGGAACAGCAACCAAGATCAAAATAACTCAAGAGGAAAGAAAAATTGCAAAATGTGCGGTGAGGGCGATGGGGTTGAGTATCGCAGGAGTAGACATTTTGCGCTCCTCAGATGGGCCCAAAGTTTTAGAAGTCAATAGTTCCCCAGGTCTCAGGGGCATTGAAACAGTAAATAATATGAATATTGCATCCAAAATAGTCGATTATGTTGAAAAACGCTTGGGGTTATCAAAAATAATATAAACTATATAAAAAATAGAAAAAACCTAGGAAATACATAGCCTATGATTCAATCTAAATAACTAATTACTGTACGGATAACATTTTATATCGTCTCTGAGGTTCCCCAAAAAAATAACTGAATTTATATATTCTTCTTTTAATAGTTATTCCGAAAAAAAGAAGAAAGAATTGTCTTCAATTTATTGTTATAGATAAGTTATTTTTATGTTTGAATTTCACGACTTAATTAATATATAATCCGAAAAAAATTTAATGTCTAGGAAATACAATCAATGAAATACATCAAATATATTTTTTTTGCTTCAGTCTTGTTTACAAATTTAGCTTTCGCTGGAGGCGGAGGTTATGAAATCTCAAATACTCCTGCTGCTGCTTCAACAGCGGTATCAACTAATACAGCCGCACCACAAAACATTAGATTAAGTGACAGTTTTGGTGGATTTGCATTTGAGGTGTTTGCTGGCACTCAAAATACTAAATCTGATTCTGATAAATCAACCACAGTAGATGGCATAGTTACCACAAACATACTATTAAGCACCGAAGATACTGATGGAGTTTATGGTTTTGGCTTAAGCTACAATTTTCCTATTAATGATACATTTCTGGTTGGGTTAGGATTTGATTATTATCTTGATGATATCGAGATGGGCACTGAGAAATTGACAACTGATAATGGAAAAATAGATTGGAATACTTATGAACTTGAAGATATGTACAGCATATATCTAAAACCACAATATGTTATTAGTAAGAACAAATTAGCTTACATCAAACTGGCTTATGTTGCTGCAGACTTAGCTCCAACCAACCAAGACGAAGAGTTTGTGTCAATATCAGACGAAGATATGAATGGATTTTCAGCTGGAATAGGCTATAAACAATTATTTGGTGAATCTTTTTATGCCTACGCAGAAGCAAATTACATTAAATTTGAAGACGAGTATGTGACAGGTCATTTCGCTGATGGTAACGGTCCCTATGTTGTAAGAAAGGAAGTCGATGCTGATGCATTCAACATTAAAGTAGGTATTGGTTACCAATTCTAAGTTTACTTATTGATACGGCTTGGGTGGATGCTCAAGCCTTATTCCCCTCCCGCTTAAATAATTATTCCATAAACTTTTAGACCATTCTAAGAAGCTCCTTTCATACCCACCCCCATACAAAATAGCTGAATTTGAAAAATCCTATAATAAGAGTAACCTGTTGAAAAAATAATAAGGACTAAGAAATGAAATCTTTGATTAAATCTGCACTGCTTCTACTGTTGGTTACGGCTTTAATTGGATGTGGTGAGGAAGACTCTACATCAATAGGATATCCAGTATATTCATCCGAAACTTACTGCATTGTTAAAGAATTACAAAAGTGCATAACAGATAGATGTGTTGATTATCTCAGTGAAGATAATCGTATAAATAAATACTGTTTCAATTGGGGTCATCATACTAGATTGAAGAATATTGAAGAATAAGGGATTAACGAAATGAAAACACTAACCACTACATCTCTCATCTTTGTTTTGTTATCTTTTGCATCTCATTCCTCTGCATTGCCTGATTGTACTGATGAGCGTGAGACTCTGGATGATTGTACGGGAAGTTATATTTGGCGTACTGGTATTAGATACGATGGAGAGTTCAAGAACGGTTTACCTCATGGCAAAGGTGCTATAACTTATCCTAATGGTGATAGATACGAGGGTGAGCTCAAGAACGGCGATAAGCATGGACAAGGTACTGATACTTTTT
>ERZ651776.4417-NODE-4417-length-12999-cov-30.341665_pt1 | contig 12999 bp, 14 predicted proteins | sample MGYA00514761_ERZ651776 | MGnify/ENA metagenome assembly ERZ651776 | reverse complement strand
ATGCCAACTTATACAGTTACAAATTCAAACTTTAACCTAACATCAAAACAACAAAAAAATTTAGCAGAAGGAATAACTAAAGTTCATAATATCGTTACAGGGGCAAACACTTATTTCGCTCAAGTTATCTTTAATAAAACAAAAAAGAATAATCATTTTATGGGTGGAAAAAAAGTCAAAGAACCCTCATTATTTTTACTAGGTCAAATTAGAGCAGGAAGATCTAAAAATATAAAAGATAAGTTAATTTCTGATTTAAAAAATGTTTTAATTAAAAAATCTAAATTAGATGAAACTCAAATTTGGGTTTATATTGTAGACTTACCACCATCACAAATGATTGAATATGGGGCAGTTTTACCTGTGTCAGGCAAAGAAAAAGAATGGTTTAAAAATTTGTCCACAAAACTAAAAAACAAACTATCAAAACTTGAAAAATAAATAACTAAAGAAAGGAAAATTGGAATGTCAGCAGGTTATGTAATTGCACAATTAAAAGTAACAAATCAAGAAAACTACAAAGAGTATGTAGCTAAAGTAAGCGAGGTAGTTAAAAAATTTGATGGCGAATATCTAGTTAGAAATGGTGAACACCAAGTAGTTGAAGGTGAGGATAATTTTCCAAGAATAGTAATCATTAAATTTCCAACTTACGAAAGAGCTTTAGAGTGGTATAACTCTGATGAATATAAACCTGTTAAAGATATCAGATTGCAAAATTCTGAAGGAAGCAATATTATTGTGAAAGGGCTATGAAAAAAACATTAATTATCTTTTTAACTTTCTTATTTACAACTCTAAGTTTGGCTTCAGACGAAAAACCTGGAAGATTTTTTGAAGATCAACCAGATGTTGAAGAATATAGTACTCATACAATTTATTTACTCACTAAAGATGGCAAAGATAAAGAATGGGATGTTAATGGTAAAATTGAAAAGTTAACTTTTAAAGTTAATAAGATGTTTGAAAAATTGACTGCTAAGAATAAAAAATCTAATAAAAAAGGTCAGACTTTTAAATTAGATTTAACTAAAGACGGCAAGTTGGACATAACTTTTTTAAGATTAGATATTACTAAAAAAGAGCTAGCTAAATTGAAATGGGAAGGACAGAGAAAAATTTATAAATATATTGCTGAAAAAGGATTTAACAGCCCAAAAAAAACTTACATAGTATTTACTAATTTTAAAGCAACACCAGATAATAGCAGTGCACACGGACTTCCAAACTCAATAATATATGGACCAGCCATGTTTGGTTACGGGGAGCCAACAACAACTATGATCAGTTTAAAAACATATATGCAAGCACAAGGAGCTGCTTATGCATGTGGTAAGGGGGCTCATAAGAAAAAAGATTTACATACAAAAGGTTCAGATATTCTAAAGTCAAATGATAGTAGTAAAAAAATTGATAGTAAAAACAATACTTACTACAGACATAACATTGAAGGATGTCCTGATCTAGCAAATAGTATTTTTGTAACACCAACTTCTTCAGAACCTTGGATACCCTACGAAGTATTTTGTAAAAAAAATGTTGGTAGTTTTAATCATAAAGACGTATTAAAATTTGCAGACAGAGTTTGTAATGAAGCATCTTAAGAAAAAGATATTTTTAATTATCTTATCTTTTTTTATAATAACTAATTTAATTGCAGGCGAAAAAGAACCAGGTTTTTTCCCAATTCCACCAGATGTATTAAATGATATAAAAGGAAATTTAGACAGAATAAGGCAAGAAAAACCAAGCAAAAATATTCTTCTTTATTTATCAATTGCTGAAGAAGGTGGTTATGCCTGGTACTACGATAGTTATAAAAAAGATATTAAAGATAAAGATCATAAAAAAACTTACAAAAAATGTGTAAAAAACTCAAAAAAGTATCGAGTAGGGGAAGATTGTTACTTATTTGCAGTAAATGAAAAGATAGTTTGGGATTTTGTAAAAGCTGAAGTGATTAAAAAAAAACAAGTTGTTAAAAATAGAATAATACCATTTATAGACCAAGAAAAAGAATTAACTTACTTAAATCCAAAAGATAAAAAACCTAAGAGATCAATAATTGATAGACCAGATACAAATGATGATCATCAAGTACATTTTATATATGCGATATTAAAAAATGGCAAAGATAAGGAATGGGATATTAATGGATATATTGAAAAAAATGCGCTGAAGGTTAATAAAAACTTTTTAAAATGGTCAGCTAAAAATAAAAAATCTAATGGTATGGGGCAAAAATTTAAATATGACTTTTCTAAAGATGGAAAAATAGACGTTTCTTTTGCAAGATTAAATTTAACTAGAAAAGAAATAGATAAACCTGATCATCCTAATGGTATTATATACAGAGAGTTATTTAGACAAGGATTTAATAATCCTAAAAAAGTTTATGCAATTTTTTCAGGATTTAAAAGCAAACATGGAAATAGTGATGGTGGTGAAGGGGGACCTTTGTTCACAATTCTATATGGACCTGCGATTAAATCTTATGGATCTAAAGATATGGAAATTGTAATTCTTCATGAATTATTTCATACACAAGGTGCAGCTTATGATTGTGGTAAAAGAACATATAGAGGAGCACATGTTAAAGGATCAGATGTGTTGGGTTCAGGTGATGTATCAACAAAAATAGATAGTAAAAATAACACTTATTACAGACACGGCATTGAAGGATGTCCTGATTTAGCAGACTCTGTATTTTTAAAACCTACATCAGAAAATTCTTGGGATCCTTACGAAGTATTTTGTAAAAAAAATGTTGGAAAATTTACACATAAAAAATTGTTTTCTACAAAAGATGGGATAGATCGTTGTAAAAACCAAAGATTAATTGATAAGATGTAGTAATGAGCCATCTATCAACAAAAGAATTAGATTTGTATTCAAATAAGATTTTAGAAGATTATGACAACAGAGATCCTAGTGTATTTTTTAAAGAAAAGATTAAAATCAGTAACGAGGATGCTCTAATTATCCAATCAAATGTTGCACAATTAAGAAAGAAGAGAGGTGAGGAGATTATAGGTTATAAAATAGGATGCGTTTCTAAAGACACTCAAAAGAAAATGGGATTTACACAACCTGCTTGTGGCTATCTTTGGAAAAGTGAATTGTATCAAAGTGGAATAACTTTAAATAAAAAAGATTATACAAACCCTTCAATGGAAGCAGAATTCGGTATTATTTTAAATCGAGATATAAAATCTGAACTAGCTTCTTTTGAATATATATTACAATCTATTGAAGGAATTTATCCACTGATAGAAATCCATAATTTAGTATTTTATGGAAACGAACCCTACGGGACTGAATTACTTGCAAATAATGCAATACATGCTGGCGTTGTTTTGGGTTCTGAAACAAAACTGCCCTTAGATAAAATTGAAACAGATCTTAAACTTATTTATGATAACGAAATAATAGATACCTGGACAAATAAACTATGGCCTAATGATATGCTTTTAGAGATTATTTGGTTAATTAAAGAACAGGCTAAAAATAATAATTATTTAAGAAAAGGAAATTTAATTTTAACTGGTGCTTACGGATTTCCTGTTCCAATAAAGGATAAAAAACTAGTAGAAGTGACTTCATCAGCATTTGGTAGTGTGAAGGCTACTTTTGATTAAGGGATTAACCAACTATCTTTATTATTTTCTAAATCAAATCTAGCTCTACGATGACCCTTGGCTGCTAAATAAAGCCATTCAATACTTTTAATCTTACACTGAATAACTGTAAAGTTTTTATAACCATCTTCACTTTGTTCTTTAGTGTAATCAAAATTATCAAGCTCAGGTTTTAATCCTGAAGTTGGAATATCACTTTCCGTTCCAGGACCATTATCAACTAAATAACATTTTCGAGATATATGCTGTGTCTTAGACCAAGACTCTTTTGTTATTTCATTTTCATGATTCACAACGCATTCAACTTTTAACCTAACTTGGATTTTTTCTTCTTTATCATAAAATAACATTGCTGCATTTTTATTTGCTTTTAGTTTTTCAATTTTATCTGATCTAATATCACTATGATATTGTAGAAGACTATTTGATTGATCTGATTTTCTAAGAACAACTATTCTTCCATCTAAATCATTTTGGTTACCACAAATAAATACTGGTATTCTAAATGGAGAACCTCTGTCTTTAACGGCATTATCAAGCATAGACCAAATTTTTTTTTTGATCTCTGTAAAATCTTCATAGTATGCTACTTGCATACTAGATTACTTACTTAATCTTCTAATTAAACTTGAAGTATCCCAACGATTACCGCCCATATCTTGAACTTCACCATAATACTTATCAACTACTTCTGTTACAGGTAATAAAGAGCCATTATTTTTAGCTTCTTCCATTGCGATTTTTAAATCTTTTCTCATCCAATCGACTGCAAAACCAAATTCAAACTTATCATCAATCATTGTTTTGTATCTATTTTCCATTTGCCAAGATTGAGCTGCACCTTTTGATATAACTTCAATTACATCTTCCATATTTAAGCCAGCTTTCATTCCAAAATTGATGGCTTCAGATAATCCTTGAACTAATCCTGCGATACAAATTTGGTTAACCATCTTGGCTAATTGACCGTTACCTGCACCACCTAAAAGCTTCATTTTTTTGCTATAACAATCTATTTTATCTTTTGCTTTATCAAAATCAGCTTGATCACCACCAATCATTACTGTTAATGCACCATTTTCAGCACCAGCTTGACCACCTGATACAGGTGCATCTAATGAACCAAATTCATTTTTCTTTGCGTAATCATAAATTTCTCTCGATATTGTTGCTGATGCAGTTGTGTTATCAATATATATGGCACCTTTTTTAATTGTTTTAAAAATTCCATTTTCACCAAAAGTAACTTCTCTTAAGTCATTGTCGTTTCCAACACAGGTAAATACAAAGTCAGCACCTTCAGCAGCTTTAGCAGGAGTATCAGCTTTAGATCCTTTATATTCAGCTATCCATTTATCAGCTTTAGCAGCTGTTCTATTATAAACAGTTACATTGTGACCAGCTTTTGATATATAACCTGCCATTGGATAACCCATGACACCAAGACCTATGAAAGCAACATTACAACTCATAATTTTTTATTCCTATGTTTAATAGTTTGAATTTTAAAGTAATTTTATTTGGTTTTATCTTTACATTTTTTTCAAGTTTTGGACAGAGTTTTTTTCTAGGGCTATTTAACCCAAGCATTCGTGAAACACTTTCTATCTCACATGGTCAATTTGGTACAATTTATGCTTCTGCAACACTCTTAAGTAGTTTTATTTTAGTTTGGGTTGGAAAAAAAATTGATGATATGAATATTATAAAATTTGCATCATACGTTGTTATATTGTTATCTATTTCTAGTTTTTTATTTTCTCAAATTTCATCAATAATATTTTTATTTTTTGCAATTTTTTTAATGAGGTTATCGGGGCAGGGATTGATGTCACATACTGCATCAACAACCATATCAAGATATTTTGAAAAAAGTAGAGGAAGAGCATTAAGCACTTCGTGGTTAGGACTTTCTTTTGCAGAATTCGTTATGCCATTATTTATTGTATTTTTACTAACATTTATTGAATGGAGAAATATATGGATATCAATTTCAATTTTAATAATTTTAATTCTTCCTATTGTTATTTTTTTTACAGTTAAGAATATTAGTCTAGATACTAGAGAAAATTCAATTTCAGATAATAAAATTAAAAATAAGATTAAACAATGGAAACGAAGCGAGGTTCTTAAAGATTATAGATTTTATATTATATCTTTTAACATGTTAGCTATGCCATGGATTGCCACTGGTTCATTTGTTTATCAGTCATTTATTTCTTCATCTAAAGGTTGGGGACCTTATGTAATTGCTCAATCTTTTATGGTCTATTCAGTTATGTCTGTAATTACATTATTTTTTTCTGGATTTTTAATTGATAAATTTAGTAGCAGAAAATTACTAATTTATATGAATATCCCACTTATTTTTTCAGCTTTTGTACTCTTTTATTTTAACAGTCCAATTTCATCATTTGTTTTTTTTGGTTTTATTGGAATATCTAATGGTTTTGCAAATGTTTTGGGATCTTCCACATGGGCAGAAATTTATGGGGTTAAGTACATTGGCTCTGTTAAAGCCTTAACCACATCACTAATGGTGTTTTCTACTGCTTTTGGTACAGCTTTGTTCGGAATATTGATAGATAATGGTTTTTCCATAGAGCAAATTGCACTAATTTCAGCCACCTATATATCTATTGCTATTATCTCATTATATTCGATCAGGAATAAGCTTAATCCTGAATATCTTTAAAAATTCTCCTTGATTTATTTAATCTCACTGTATAGATACTGCGCATGGCTAGAGTAACTGTAGAAGATTGCATAGATAAAGTAGAGAGTCCTTATGAATTAGTGCTTGTCGCTAAAGAGAGAGCTACGCAATTAAATTCTGGAATTGAGCCAACAATTGAAAGAGATAATGACAAAAACACAGTTATTTCTTTAAGAGAAATTGCAGAAGAAAAAATTAAAGTTTCAGATTTAACCGAAAGTGCTGTTTATAAACTTAGAAAACATGTTGAACAAGTTGACGATGGTTCAGAGGATGATGAAGAAATAGGTGATGATTTTGAGAGCATGTACAAAGGCGAGATTTCAAAAAGTGGAACACCAATTTTACCATCTAAAAGAGCTAGAAAAACTCCAGAAAAAATTCAAGTCTCTCAAGAAGATTTAGCTGAGTTATCTGAAACAGCTAAACCAGATGTTGAAGTAGTAGAAAATGAAGAAACAATGAACGATCAAGGTGAAGTTTCTTTAGACGAAGTATCTGAAGCAGAAAATCAAGAAGTAGCTTCAGAAGACTCAAATAGCTAATTAGCTAAATTCTTTTAAAATTTTTTCCCTGTGTTCATCTAAGTCAGGTATATCGCCTCGAGTGGTTTCGTCTTTGTATGAGGACATTTTAATTGGATTGCCTGCAAGTTTAAAATCACCAATAACTTTATGATAGGCTTTTACAATCATATTTCGAGATTGAACTTGTGGATTTTCTACAGCTTCTTTTATATTGTATATCGGTCCGCAAGGAATTCTTTCTTTTTCCATTTGACTTACCCAGTCAGTTGTTATTTTAGATGAAAGTTTATTCTCTATAATTACTTTTAATTCACCAATATTTTTTGATCTTGAAGAGTTAGTATTAAACTTTTCATCATTAAATATTTCAGAAATTTCTAAAACATTACAAAGTTTTTCAAATAATTTATCATTACCTGCAGCAATTATAATATGACTATCTTTAGTTTTAAAAGCTTCAAATGGAGCTATAGACGGATGTCTTGATCCCATAGGTTTTGGAATTTCATTTTTTGATAAGTATCTAGCTATAGCGTTTTCTAATATTGCAATTTGACAGTCCAACATTGAAACATCTATAAATGTTCCTTTACCTGTTTTTTCTCTGTCATAAAGTGCAGCGTTAATTCCAATTGTAGTAAATAATCCAGCTGTAATATCTCCAATAGATGTACCAACTCTTGTTGGCTCTGAGTTTGGTTGACCTGTTACACTCATCAACCCACCCATGCCTTGAACAACCATATCGTAAGCGGGTAATTCTTTTAATGGACCCGTTTGCCCAAATCCAGAAGCAGATGCATAAATTAATTTAGGATATTTTTCACAAACATCTTTCCAGCCGTAACCCCATTTTTCTAACGTTCCAGGTTTAAAATTTTCAACCAAGATATCTGCTTTAGCTAGAATTTTATCAAAAATTTTTTTGTCATCACTATTTTTCAAATTAAGAGCAATACTTTCTTTTCCTCTATTAAGTGACATAAAATAAGCTGAATAGTCTTCAATAAAAGGCCCAAAATTTCTAGAATCGTCACCAACTTCTGGTGCCTCTACTTTTATCACTCGTGCACCCAAATCTGACAACATCATTGTACAATAAGGTCCAACGAGCACTCTAGTTAGATCAAGAACTAATAGGTTTTTTAAAGGACCATCCATATTTTTATACAAGTGTTTTTGTGTAGTTGACTCTTATCAATAACTTTAATTTAATGCATCACTTAAATAACAAATGAGAGGAATAATAATGTTTAAAAAAATATCTTTATATTTTACAGCATTAGTTTTAGTTTTATCTACAGTTGGTTCTGCTTATGCGGTAACGTTAAAAGCAAGTCACCAATGGCCTGGTACTCCTAGAGCTGATGGATCATTTGACCCACGTCATGAAATGGTTCAAATCATTGCTGATGAAGTTAAAAAAGCTAATGTCGATATTGATATTAGAATTTACCCTGCAAAATCTTTATACAAACCTAAAGAACAATGGAAACCAATGACAACTGGTCAGTTGGATATTTCAGCTTTCCCTTTAGGCTATGCATCAAAGTTTCACCCAGAATTTAGTGCAACTTTAATGCCTGGTACTGTAAAAAACCACGATCATGCATTAAGATTTAATAAATCTCCAATGATGACTGAAATTAAAAAAATCATTAATGATGCTGGTGTAGTTGTTTTATCTGACGCTTGGTTAGGTGGTGGATTTGCTTCAAAAACTAATTGTATTAAAAACCCGTCAGATGTTAAAGGACAAGTAATGAGAGCAGCAGGAAAAGCATTTAACCAAATGTTAGAAGCTGCAGGAGCTGGTATACAAAGTATGCCTTCTTCTGAAATTTATACTGGTCTTCAAACAGGTGTACTAACAGGTGCAAATACTAGTTCAGGAAGTTTTGTAAGTTACAAAATTTATGAGCAAGTAAAATGTGCAACACCTCCAGGAAAATTTGGTCTTTGGTTTATGTATGAACCAATTCTAATGTCTAAGAAATCTTTTGATGCTTTAAGCTCTAAGCAACAAAGTGCTCTTATGAAAGCTGGAAAAGTAGCTGAAGAATATATGACAGCTCAAGTAGCAAATCTTGATAAGAAATTTGAAGATGCATATAGAGATGCTGGTGTTGAGCTTGTATATATGTCAGAATCAGATCATGCTGCATGGATAGAAATTGCTAAAAAATCATCTCATAAAGCGTTTGCTGAGCAAGTACCCGGTGGTGCTAAGCTTATGGAAATGGCTTTAGCAGTTAAATAAAATAATATATAAAGAACCCCTGTTTATTATGTAAACAGGGGTTTTTTTTTATGAAAAAAAGTTATTTAAAATTTTGTAATTTAACCGCACAAGCTTGTGGTGCTTTTGCTGTTGGGGCATTAATTTTGTCAATTTTAGTAATAGTTGAGCTTGTTTTTGAAAGATATTTTTTTCAACGTGCTATTACTTGGCAAACAGAACTAGTAACCATGTTACTTGTTGCATCTACTTTTATTGGGAGTGCTTATGTTTTAAGTGAAAAAGCACATGTTAGCATGGAATGGATTTATGATTTTTTATCTAAAAAAAGCATCATAAAACTTAAGATATTCACATCATTTATTAGTTTAGGTTTTTTTCTAATTCTTTTCTACTTTGGGTTTTTAATGGTTGAAGAGGCATTTACTAAAAATTATACAACAGGCACTGTTTGGGATCCTCCTTTATGGATACCTTATTCATCTATGTTATTAGGATCTATCTTAATGATACTTCAATATGTAGCTGAAATAATTAAACTTACTGATGAAGAGGATTTTAGATAATGGATCCTTTAATGATTGCTTTAATTGTTGCAGTTTTTACCTTGATTGTATTATTTTCAGGTATTCCAATTGCCTTTGGTTTAAGTTTTGTTTCGATAGCTCTACTAATCGCTTTTGAAGGACTTCAAATGCTTGATGTATTTGCAGAAACATTTTATGCAGGATTAAATTCATTTGTCTTACTTTCAATACCAATGTTTATTTTGATGGGAATGGCTGTTGCTCATTCTCCAGCAGGAAAAGATTTGTACACAGGATTAGATAGATGGTTATGGAGAGTGCCAGGTGGATTAGTTATTTCTAATATAGGAGCTTGTTCAATATTCGCTGCATTAAGTGGATCAAGTCCAGCAACATGTGCTGCTATTGGAACTATGGGAATTCCTGAAATGAGAAAAAGAGGGTACTCAGATCAAATCGCTACAGGTACAATTGCTGCTGGAGGAACCTTAGGAGTTTTAATTCCACCAAGTATAGTTTTAATAGTTTATGGAATGGCTACGGGTACATCTATAGGAAGATTATTTCTTTCAGGTGTAGTTCCTGGCTTTATGTTAGCAAGCCTTTTTGCAATTTGGGCATTAATACATAGTTACTTCATTGATAAAAATGCAGCTAAACTATTAAGAAATAGAAAACCACCAACATTAAAAGAAAAATTTGAAGTTCTTCCTAGAGTTTTTCCATTCCTTGCAATCATAATTGGTGTTTTATATGTGCTCTACGGAGGTGTTGCGACACCATCTGAGGCATCAGGTGTAGGTGCCTTTTTAGTTTTTGTCATGATTGCTGTTGTTTATAAAATTTATCAACCTAAAAAAATTTGGAATATTGTTAAAGTCTCAATGAAAGAGAGTGTGATGATAATGTTTATTATTGCAGCCTCATATCTTTTTGCATTTACGCTATCACAACTTTATGTAACACAATCACTTGCTCAAAGTATGATTGAAATGAGTAGCAATAAATGGGTAATTTTTTTATTAGTAAATATTTTTTTATTAGTAGCTGGCTTCTTTTTACCACCAGTAGCCGTTATTGTAATGACTTCAGCTATATTATTACCAGTAATAACCACATTAGGGTTTGATCCTTATTGGTTTGCAATAGTATTTACAATTAATATGGAAATAGGTTTAATCACACCACCTGTTGGACTTAATCTTTATATAATTAAAGGTATTACACCAGATGTTAGTCTTTCTACAATCTTAAAAGGATCTATTCCATTTATGATGATGATGATTTTATCTATATTTATCTTATGTATTTTCCCCGAAATAGTAACTTGGCTGCCTGATAAATTGATGGGTAAACCTCTTGGATATTAAAAAAAAGATAAATAGAAAAATTTCAGTAGCACCTATGATGGATTGTACTGATAGACATGATCGTTTTTTCTTAAGATTAATGAGTAAAAACGTAATGCTATACACGGAAATGGTAGCAACAAAATCAGCCATTCATGGGGATAGAAAAAAAATCTTATCATATAGTCCTGAGGAAAAACCATTAGCTTTGCAGGTGGGTGGATCAAATAAAGAGGAATTATCCGAAGTTGCTAAAATTGCAGAAGATATGGGGTATGATGAAATTAATATTAATCTAGGCTGTCCAAGTAAAAAAGTTCAAAAAAATAAATTTGGCGCATGTTTAATGAAAGAACCTGATTTAGTTGCAGAGTGTATTAACGCAATGGCTAATTCATGTAAAATTCCTGTTACTGCTAAAACTCGAATAGGATTTGATAACACTGAAGAGTTTGGTTATTTAAATCAATTTATTCATAAGATGAGAGATGCTGGAGCAAAGACTTTTATTTTGCACGCGAGAAAAGCTATGCTTACAGGATTATCTCCTAAGCAGAATTTAAGTATTCCTAAATTAAATTACAACATGGTTTATGATATTAAGAAAGAAAATCCAGAATTAGAAATTATTATTAATGGAGGTATTTCCAAAATAGAAGATATAAATAATCATTTAACTTTTTGTGATGGAGTAATGATTGGAAGATCAATCTATCAAAACCCATATTCGTTAGTTGAAATAGAAAAAGAAATATTTAAAACTAAAGACAATCCAACCCGTGAACAAGTTGCTGAAAAGCTTCTGGAATATTTAGATAAAGAAGTAAAACTAGGTACAAAAGTTAATCATATCATGAGACATACAGTAGGCTTATATCACGGACAAATTGGATCTAAAGATTGGAAAAGATACTTAAGTGATAATATGATGGCAAGAGATTCTGATTTTCAAAAAGCAAAACACATAATGACAATTGTGCAAAATAATGAAAAGGCTAATCAAATTAGCTCATAATGGAAAATATTAACTTAAACGAAATTATTTATTTATTATTTGTTTTAACAGTTGCCGCTTCAGTAGCGGGGTTTATGGCGGGTTTATTGGGTGTAGGAGGAGGAATTATAATAGTTCCAGCATTATATTATGCGTTTACAGTACTTGATTTTGATATTGTAACGAGAATGCACTTATCAGTAGGAACTTCCCTTGCAATTATTGTTCCAACCTCAATAATATCTACCAAAACGCATATGGAATACAACACGGTTGATTTTAATATGATTAAATCATTTGGAATATTTATATTGCTAGGTGTAATTTCTGGAACATTTCTAGTTGTGAATTTAAAAACACCCTCTCTAATATTATTTTTTTCAATTTTTGCTTTTTTAATAGGTTTGTTTTTTATCTTTTTAAGAGAAAAAATTGTTGAGAACCCAAAAAAGATATCAAATTTTATCAAAAATGTTTCTGGTGTGTTTATTGGTTTTGTTTCGGTGCCACTTGGTATTGGGGGTGGATCATTGATGGTACCGTTTATGAGAATTTTTGGATATGATATTAGAAAATCTATCGGAACTGCAGCTGCAGTTGGATTTTTAATTGCAGTAAGCGGAACTGTTACAATGATTACGGGTGGAAGGATAATTAATAATATTAATGCCCCATACAGCTTGGGTTATATTAATTTATTAGGCTTTGCTGTTTTTGTTCCTGTTACAATGGTAATGGCTCGTCTAGGAGCTAAAGCCGTTTATAAAATAGATAAAAAAATCTTAAGTAAAATTTTTGGAATATTTCTTTTAATAGTGTCTATTAGATCTTTTGTTGAATATTTTAAAATTACATAAAAAAAAGGCCCCGATTAACGAGGCCTTAATTTTAAATATTTAGAAATATATTAATTAGGTATCCAGCTTCTCCATTTATCAGGATTAGCGTCTTTCCATTCTTTAACTACTTCTTTTAAATCTCTGTTTTTTTGCTTAACTTCAACTAGCAT
>ERZ651776.4416-NODE-4416-length-13000-cov-5.596456_pt1 | contig 13000 bp, 9 predicted proteins | sample MGYA00514761_ERZ651776 | MGnify/ENA metagenome assembly ERZ651776 | reverse complement strand
ATCGGATCTGGTTGTCAACGTCCTCGTCAATGACTATCTCTTGGGGTTCTGCTTCTTCTCCTTCACTGCTTTCTTCCTCGCTGCTGTCTTCCCACCCGCTGTTGTCTTCCTCGCCACTCTCTTCCTCGCTACCAGAATTAAGCACATTATCAACGTCCTCGTCAATGACGATGTCTTGGGCTCCTGGACCAAAAGACATGGGAGGGGGCACAAGGAGTTCGTGTGTCAAGATTCAATGCCGTCAATATTGTCAGGTTAAGATGACTGATTGAGAGTAAATTGTTTGTGGCACTGTGGACGACGACGAAGAAAGTCTCAATCACGAACGTGTTATATAAAGGGCGTTTACACGAATGGTGGTGTCGAACGATGGATCGGCCGTCTGTCCCAAAAACATCTCACATAGCCATATGTGCTTCATTAACAACAAAATAGAATTCTCTTTATCGCTCGCAATGTCCTTTTTGTCGCAATCGATCTAGTAAACCTGCATGGGGTAGCCTTAAACATGGCCCACTTATTTCACGACGCTCAGTGCCCCTCCCTTCCCCTCCTGATTCACCTCTCCATGACCTCTCCATGACCTCGGCACATCGTCTTCGACCATACGCGTAGCTTCAGTAGCAGCAGCATCAGCAATAATTTCTTGAATTCTTGCAAAGGGTCTTAAATAATCACTTCCCTTCACCTCCTCAGCATCTTCCCCTCGCTTAAATCTGCTAGCTTATTCTGACGCTTAATTCTGGGTATATTTGTTAGTCGTTGGTGGGCATCTTCTAATAATTTTTTTGATGAAGGAGATCACAATGGCGATGGAGGCGCTAGTGGCTACGGCATTCATTTCAATTGCCAAGATGGAATTGTTTCTGACCTTCTCTCGATGATGAACTCTCCGCAGCTTGTTGACGATGCTAACCTCGACTGGTACGCTTTAAATTCAATGTCAACTAAAAGAAGATTGCGTTATTATAAAAAAAATCGTCTTGGCAGGCTTGACTGTTATGCGCATTAGAGCTGCTAGAAGGTGATATTGCACGGAAGGCGAGGATGGCGGAGGAGGCGAGGGGTACCGAGAGGTACCAACACAACCACCGGAACTGGGTTCCAGATGCATGCGAGAGAAAGATTGTTTGCGGTGGTAGTGTTGCTCATTGCAGGGGGGAGGGGGAGGACCGGGAGTTCCGGAAAGAAAAGAACTTCGACAATTATTGCTTTGATGAGGAGAGATATTGAGGATTAAATTGCGTGATTGCGGGCGTTGAGAAATGATAGGAACACAGAAATGCGATTTTGAATGGTGTTTGTGTTTGTGCAGCTAGCTGTGAGGGTGTCTCATTTGTGACCAACAAAACAAAAACCAGAAAGAGTTGCCCAGAAATTGCATCTTTCCAGAAGTCTAAAAAAAAAAATCCCGGCAAAGCATCTTGCTCTAAAATTAAAATCCCACCGTTTTTTTTTTTTTAATGGAGAACATGCCCGGCCTGAACATGAGTGGCCCCTTAGATCTCTATCAAAGACCTTTGATGCACTTAGCTAAGAGGAAAGCCAATGCTCCCAAGAGGTGGAGTGCTGAGGAAGATCGGAAACTCATCCAGGCTGTGAGAGTTTATGGCGAAGCAAACTGGAAGGCCATCGGAGAGTGGTGAGTAGAATAGTGAACCTTGCGCCGTTATGATTCTGACAAGTACTTCGGGGATTTTTCTGGACCCTATTTATTTACCCTTGTGTGATTATGTGCACTAACTACCTAAAATCCTGCCGAAAATATCAAAAAATGTGTTTCGTTTGTACAACTATTCCAGGGTTGTCACTCGGAATAACATGCAGTGCTTGCAGCGTTGGAAGAAGGTTATTCGGACGAAGATAGAACGATATTCTGAGGAACAATGCTGGTCGCCAAGTGACCCTGATCCTGACCCCCTTAAAGCTGCTGCTGACACAAAGGGTCCTAACGAAAGCTGTGAATTTGAAACGAATGGGGTAAAAACAGATGTCGATGATTCAAATGGAGTTTCAAAAGGCCTCTCAAGGGAAAAAATCATCATGTCTGAGCCGCAAATGCTAGCTGAGTTTTGGCTCAAGCACAACCCTTCTGAATCGGACAGTTTTGCGCCCTCTCCTCCGATGAGCTTATCTCACTCGCAGAATTTGAGCCAAACAGGGGGCATGTGCGGTATAGATGGGATGGGCGGTACGATCCCACTACCTCTTCCTATTGGGGTCGGGGGAGGTGAGTTGCTTGCGTGCTTGTGTCGGAAAGAAATGTGAGGGAGGAAGGATCTCTTTTGCTAGTTATCTGATGCCCCCCCCCCTACCTGGCGGATGGGATGGGTTGGTCTAGGGTGCTTCTGGTACTCTCTTTTCCACGCGAATGCTAACTAACTGACAAACTATCCCTGACTAACTGACTGACCACCTATGACCACCTCATATCGCACGCAGTAGCTGGTCAGATCGGTAACGGTGCTAGTTTTCCCAGCTTCTCCAATATTCCAACTGCGTTTCCTCCTGTGCCAAACACCACTGTTATGGGTAGTGTTGGTGGGGCAGGCCAACATTTCCCCGTGGGGATAAATCCGCCAATGATGGGGGGGGGGGCATTGGATAGGTTCGGTGGTTTCAATCACACTAGTATTCCTCCCTCTGTGCCCGGTCAAATACTTTACGGTGGCGACTTTTCCTCTGGTGGCGTAGGTTCTCAGCTTGGCGACATGGCGCCAACTGTTGGAGTTCTCCCAATGCAAATTACTGTTCCTGCCACGGGGACGATCCCGCCACCAACCCATGCGCTATTAGCTACAGATTCGTACGAATCAATGCCATCGGTTGCTACAATTTCACGGCAACCCAGCGAAGAACCTGATATGAACAATGACAACAGTAAAAGGTTAATGAAGAATGGCGGTAGTGAGCTCTCAGCCCCTCTTCTCGAATCCTGTGTCAAAGCATTAGAATTGCAGAATAGCAACATGCCACCGGATATTCCTTTTCCTATGGAACGAATTCCACTTTTTTACGTTAAAATGCTTCAAGAGAAGCTCACTAGATATCTGCTTCGGATCGAGCGACTTGTAGAAAATGCTAAGACTGGAACCCTCGCTATAGAGGGCACAACCACAACCGCTGAAAACAGTGCTAGGCAGGCCCTCTTTCTGGAGCTCACCTCCCTTCATGCGAGTAGTAGCCATGTGTCTCTGGCTCTGAACGTGGCTGAGATCAATAATGCCTCCTACAAGAGTGTACGTGATGAAGGCGTAGATGAAGGGGGGCAAGGAGAGGCCACCGAAGGGGCTACAGGCGAGGAGCCTTCCGATGCCAAATCGAATGGATATAGCGACGGAAATTCTTTGCCGAAGATGGAAGGCGATGTTGTAGTTAGCAGTAATGGTAGGCAGAAAGCGAGGGGAGGATATAATGGCGATTTAAGCGAGAGTGGGGGTCCGTCGCAAAGGACGACGAGCTTAAATGAAATCGGAGATAAAATCGGCAATGGCAATGGGAGTGGAATATTATCTCGGGCGATTATGCGTCCTCAATCCTCGGGAGTGCCACCGCCACCGGACTCCTCTTATTTTGAAAGGGTGGCGAATTTCAATGCTGGCTTGGTTGGGATTGGTGATATGGCGATGCAAATGAATGGGGGGGGCATCAGTAGTAGAATTGATTACAATACAACTTTCCCTAATCATAATTTGCTCATCGGAGGTAACAGCGCCATGAGCATGGCAAGTTATGCGGGAGGAGGGATGCATCATCCCGGAATTGGGGGGGGGATGACGGCTCAAAATTCCGGTAATGCTAATGGGAAGGGCCGTGGGAATGGGAATGGGAATGGGAATGGGAATGGGAATGGGAATGGGAATGGGAATGGGAATGGGAATGGGAATGGGAATGAGAGCCCCCCGTTAGGAAGTGTGTCTGCTGTGGCAGCAGCAGTTACAGCAGCATCCGCCGATAATTCTTCCACGACGACCACCTCTTATAAGAATAGTAATCCTAATCATAATGGCGATAAATTGAGGCTCGCTGCTGCTGCAATGCTATCTTCTGCCGCGATGATGACCGATGATGATGATGGTAGTGTCTACAACGATGAAGATGCTCTTCCCAATTCTGTCCCAACGACAAAGAGGATTGTCAAGCCTATGGCGGTCAGAGCAGCGAAACTGAGAAGTAGAGCGGGATCGTCTAGTTTTGATGACAGCTATCCCCAGGAAACGCAATCCCAACTCCCTGCACCTTCGGCGGCATCTGCAGCTGCGCAGCCCGACAATAACAGTGACTCGGTAAAATCCAGCAGAGCGCGATCAAAGCCACCCCTCACTCTTATGGCTGCTGCGGAGAGGGGAGACGGGCGAATCACAGAGGGAGGGGCACAAGACAGGAAGGCGATGGTGCTGTTGACCCTGGGCGAAGAGAAGAAGGAGTGGTTTAAGCTTACCAAGCAGCTCCAGACAAACCCCAAGTTCAAGGAGGTGACCTATCCAATCCTTCCCCCTCACCCCCTTGCTGGTGTACGCTGGGATCCCAACCACTTTAAGGTGTACACCTATCATAAAGGCCCTGACTTTCATCTCACAACTCATGCCATGTATTCCCGTGCATCTGCGAATGACAGTTGGACCCGCTTTAACTCAGGCCACTATTCAAAGGTGAAAAAGGTCCAAATGTTCATCCAACTGCAGGCTAATCTTCTCGGCGTCAGTGTTCCCACGCAGAGGGAGTGTGAGATTTTGACCAGGGATATGGTGAAGAGAAAGGGGCAAATGAGTCAGTCTGAGGTACTGGTGGGTGTCGGCCCGGGTGCAGAAATGGTGAAGCCTAAGCCCAGGAAGAGGAAACGAGACCCCCTTGTGAATCAAGATTTAGCTGTCGGGGTGGGAGGGGTGTTAATGCCTGCAGAAAGCGCGCCGATCTTGCCGCAGGGTTCTTCAGGGGGGTCGCGGCTGTATAGGTCCAGGACTAGTACTTCGAGGTTGAGGGATGGTAGCGAGGTAACCAGTGGGAGAACAACTGTTTCGGAGACGGAATCAAAACCGGAAGGGAATATGGAAGAGCAAACATCTGTCGCGCCTAGCTCACCCCTTAGTGCGCCGCCTTTGTTTTCCTCTGAATTGGAGGAAATCGTGGAGGAGCCTGTTGAGAAGGCGCCAAGGTTGGAAAAGCATATTGATAAAAGCCCTGGCAACAGAATTGTGAATAGAAATGGAAAAGGGAAAAACGGGAACGGAAAGAATTCAACCTCAAAAAAATCACAAGTTTCAACAACCACAACAAAAACAACGAATATAAGCAGCTCTCGCACTCGGTCCCGTCCCCGCACGAACTCCCAAGTTACCTATGACTTTGGTCGTGAAAAAAAAAAAAAATCGATCGGATGGGCCAAGGAGATTCGCACTAACGCTAATGGCGACTTGCTAAATGAAGATGAACTGAGTAATGACCATGTGAAGCACTGGCAGAGCTTAGTGACATTTTTGAAGACAGGTGATTGTCAGAACCTTGAGCGAATGAGTGGTTGGTCGATGGCAGTGATCCCTCGCTCAGGGCCAAATCCGCCGCACGTCGATGTATACTACTTCAACGAGAAGAAGAAGAAATTCAGGTCTCGGGTGGAGATCATGAAGGTGATGAATCCGGATTATATGAAAACTAAGCGATTGCTTTGATTGTAGAGAGCATGTCGAAGGCACTTATGACAACGACTGACTGCTACTTTGAATGCTGCGAATAGATAATAAAGTGTACCCAGAAAAAAGAGGCGTCAACGCTTTTACACACAAATAATTCTTGCCTATACATCACCTTCGAAGGTGATACTGCCGGCAATTTTCAGGCACAGGAGAAGTCTTCAAAAGTCTGTTCGCTGGCACCACCGGAGTACTGCACTCTACGGTGTTGGGACGAGCTTTTCCTTTGGGTAGAGGGGCTTAAATGGGCACAAGGGGCAGTAAATTTCGTCTAACCGCCAAAAATCAAGCTCTGGGCCTTGGTCACCTCGATGTGCAAGAAATGATCCACCTTCGTCAAAGGTATCTTTCTCTTTGGCCTCTCGTAGTTGAAGCATGGCACCAGACCAAACCGACGGCGATATTAACCCCGCCGGTCATTTTCAGGATAGTTTGATTTGTTTGTTGTACTCCTTCTCAATCGTCTTGTCGAAGACGACCTTCTTTCCTAGATTGTCCTTCACCAAATTTGCATCAATTGTTGCGGCCTTCGCCCACATTTCTTGAAGCATCATTTTATTCGTATAAGTTGAATTTCTCCCTACAGTAAAACCCTTCTTTTCTTCCAACACCTCAGAAGCGTTTTTCTTCTCCAGACACTGCTGGCTCTTTCTGACCTTGTGCATTGTCCCTTTTTGAGTAACCATCATTTCTCGCATCGTTTTGACAGCTTCTTCGTAACGTTTCTGCAAAACCCTTTTTTCTTCCAATCTCTCCTTGTACTTAACAAGCAGCGGATCCAGTCTCGATTTCAGAGTCTCAATGGTGTGTTCTATTTGCTCAAGCTCCTTCAAATCTTTGGCCTTCTGCTCTTTCGCAGCAGCATAGGTTGCCTTCATTTTCTTGCTGACGGAGTCCATCTGCTTCAGCTTCAGCTGCGACAGCTCAGCGATCTTGGCTCCGTCCATAGGTTTGGCATTAGTCACACTGTTCTTTCTCGTAGGATTTGGGTTGGGCTTGTGTTTTGTCGCCTGTGGTGGTTTTGTGGGTGTCTGCGGCTGAATACGAGCAGTAAGCTGTGCAGTTGGGTCCACGATATTGACTTGTGGGGATGTGAGGGGTGGAGGCGTTGGTGCCGGCATTTTCAGTTATTATTGTAATGGGTTGGCTTTGAGAAATATGGAAGTATAGAAAGCCGCTTTTTTTCCGCAGCACAGGAATGAGTGAAGAATGAGAGCTATGCGAGGAAACCTTGGTTTTTGGATTTGATTCTTGTTTTGGTAGTTGTTAGTTGTTTGTTCTCCTGTTTTTCAGTTTTCTTCATTTCTAAAAAACACTATTTAGCCCCTATCCTAATCACCACCAAGCCCCACCAATTTGTCTCAGTACCTCGCAGGTATATTCTTGTGAGAGAACTAGCTTTAAATCCAAGGAAGACCCAAATCCCACTTAACCTGGTTAACGAAGTATGGCCTCGGTGGAGTCCTCAGTCCCATCAGAGTGGTCTTCTGTGATAATTGACGACGAAAATAATAGCATAGCAACAAACCTTCGTAATGGTGGGGACGCCGATGGCGAAAACCATATGGGCGACAGCAATGAAAACATCAACTATGTGGAAATAGCCGCTGCAAAACAGCCTTCAGCAAAAGAAAGATATGCAGAGTTCAAGTCAAGTTTCGAGAAGGACCACTGGGCGGACGCTAATCCCGTCTGGCGAAAGTATCCGGTGCCGAATCCCCGCCTCCCAACTCCTAGCGATGATAGTATCGGATGGGATGTGAAGAACTTCCCACCGCAAATAAGCAAATTTCAGGGGACCAGTAACAGGGAGATAAAGGACAAGCTGATTCACCTTGTTGTGAACAGAGAGTGGAGAAATATCATTGTTCATGGTAATTCTGGTAGCGGTAAGTCGGCCATCATCAACACGTTCTGCAAGGAATTTTATGTGAATAATGTTGAGGACGGTAGGATTTCATTGAAAGATTGCACCTTCAGTTGTGTAGGTAATGACGTAACAAAGGTTGGAATTCGTCAGTGGACGAAGGAAGTTGAAAAGTGGATGAAGAAAATTGACCACAAGGTGAAAAAGACCGGCGCGAGTCCCACCATGAAATGTATATTGATAGATGATTTGGACCATATTCCCCCCAAAGATCAGCAGCTCATGAGACAGCTTTTTGACGCGCTGGATGAGAGGGGAGCGCGCTTCGTTTGCTCGTGCAAGAATATCAAAAAGCTAGTTGCGGGCATCAAAGGGCAAGCCTATATCCTTCCCATGCGGAGACTACCAGAGATTGACGTGCTTCATCAGACATTGAAAATGTGTGTGACAGAAAACATAGGCTACGAGAAAGGAGCGATTCAAGCCCTCTTCCAGTATTCTGGCTCCGATATGGGCAAGGTATACAAGACCTTGCAGGCAGTCTTTGTGAAGTACGCCTACTTGTCCTGGGAAAACATGATCAAGATCACCAATCCTGAACTAGCCAACATCCCCAAAACCATTTTAGCACAGGATGCTATAAACCCTATTGCGAAGTGCGAAAAATGCACGCTAGTACCACCTTGCCAGCACATCAGCGCGTTTGATCTCGCTGAGATGGGAAGGCGAAGGAGGAGAGAGCTCCCAAGGCGTGACGAGGACAGCATGGTCTGCACTCGCTTTGCACAGACAGGCTGCTGCAAAACTTTCAACGAGTTCGGCCATTGTAGCTTGAATCACCCACTAGATATCCACAGTATTGTCGCCCCCGTGCAGCGGTGCGTTGTCTGTTCGTTGCCAAAGCCCTGTGGAAAGTGCGAATACTATAAGCGGCGGATGTTGCTCAGTCAGTACGTCGAGGAGAAAAAATCTGCCCTTGGGAGCTACAAGGGGAGCAAGATGAACGAGATTTTAATGTTGTCGAGCAAAAAAATGGCAGCTGCTAGCGCCGCTCATCAAAAAGCTGAAGTGAAGGAGAAGATCAAAGAACGCAGCGCAAATTGTAAGAGTGGCATTGACAAACTCGAAATCCAGCTTGAGCAGATACAAGGCTGGCTTCGGAACAATGGCGACTGCATCGACTCGCAACTGTACAAGAATAAGACCAAGTGGATAAACAATAATGTCGATGCAGCGTTTTATGCTATAGATCGCACATTAGAAGAGTGGAGGTCGAAAAGGGACAAAGAGAAGGTGAAGGGAGAAGGGACTGAGCAGTAGAACAAGAACCTCTTTTTTTTACAAGTTGTGTTTCTCTTTTTCTTTTCTTTCTATTCACCACTGCTACCAAACCCGAGTGTGCCCCTCTTGCTAGCTTCTAACTCGTTCACGTCCTCCGTTTCCTCCCAAACCACGTCTTCCAAGCATCGCTCAAATATTAGTTGGGCCACTCGCATCCTTGGCTGAATCAAAAACTCGGCGTTTTTGTCAAAGTTTCTCAGAACCACACCTATCTTGCCCCTATAATCCCTGTCGATCACGCCGGCACCAACACCGATGGAACTTTTCGCAGCCAGGCCGCTCCTCTCTGCTATTCGGCCGTATGTTCCTGCAGGGAGCTCCACGCTGAGGTCTGTCTGGATTACTATGGTTGAGAGGGGGAGGAGTTTTATCGGCAATTCGTTTGCAGAATAAAGGTCAAAGCCAGCAGCTAGAGGGGTTGATTTTGTTGGTAGAGTCGCATGGCGAGAGTGGAGGTGGATTTTCACACTTTTAGGGAGAGGGGTGGCAAGTGACAGAACGGAGCGTGGTGAGAAATGTTGCAGCACAGCCAGAAACAATAAAGGAGCACGCATCGCCAAATTTAATGGTTATCGTTCAGGGGATACAATTGTGCACGGCACGCGAGAGTCATTTGTGAGAATTATGAGAAACTGCCATGCTTTATATTGTTTTTGTCTGATCGTGAATGACTAATGAATTCATAAATTCAAGAATGTTGTTGTTGTAGCAAACGCTTCTCTATTTAAAAGTGCAGTGCCACGACGACGTCATCGCTATCGCTTCTTTTTCTTCGATTTCTTCTTTGAACCCTTACCACCTTTGCTGGCACTCGTATCCTCGGGCTTCTCCTCCTCAACGCAACACAAGAGACCTGCAGCTATATCAGACAAAAGTTTTTCTGCGACAACTTTCAAGTTTCCCTTTCCCTCTGTGTTTTTCAAGCCCTCCATACCCTTTAGGAAGTGTTCCCCCTGCAGCATATCCCAACATTTTAAGCTCTTCTTCTGAGAACACAAGGAGACAATTTGCTGTACGCACCCAACAATATCCCGGATCCTTTTGGTTTTGCTAACGCCCTCCCCACCTGTCCCACCGAACGCGCTGTTAAGACCCGCCTTAGTTGCCTCGGCAAAATGCAACAGCTCGGCTTCGTCAGAGGATTCGAACTCCTTAAAAAGTCTGCCCGCCAATCGGAAAGCTTCGGCACGTGTAAATTCATTTCTGCCACTGTCTGTCGCCTTAAGTACAGGGCCAATGAGGTTCTTAGCGCTGCCCGTGCTCGTCGTTCGAGAAATGATTTCGTCGAACAAGACCGAGTGAATCTTGGTTTGGCTGTTCATGCTCCAGTTCTCCACCAGCTCGCCCAAGACGTCAGCAGTGGCGCCATTTTTTAAGCAACAAACGAGGGCGAATGCGACGCAGCCACAGTGGGTGCTATTAGGCGATTTCATTGCCTCTTTCTTCAGGTCTTCCATAATCTCCCTGTCGACCTCGCCCTCGACCTTCACCTTGCTGATCCTTTCCTTGAACAGTTTTGAGATTTTCTCGTGGAATTCTCTCTTCACAGACATGTTGTTACTGCTGCTGCTGCTTTTCGAGCAACTTTTGTCCAGCCGTCGTCTTGTCTCAAGCAGGGGGATTAAAAGTGGTAAAACCGTCTTTCCCATCTTCCCCTTCTTGAACAAGGCCTCCAGCAAGCTAAAGCAGCGAAGCCGGTGAGCAAGTGAAATTCGCTCTCTGTCCTCGACCCCCTTCTTCCGACCCGACGCCTTCATCTTTATCATTGCTGCGAGGGCCGCGTCTGCGCCCGAATGGTGTTCGATCTGCTCGTCATCGCCATCGTCGTCAGAGTCCTCCAGGAGCATTTTTTCCAGCTGATCAGGGTCGAGCATCATGTCCTCTTCGTCCGAGGATGGCGGCGGGGAGGACTGCGGCTCTTTATTCTCGGTGATGATATTTTCGCCATTGTCAACAACGTTATCACTGTCGCTTTCGCTTTCGCTGGCTTCGTCCATCTCATCCATTCTGACATCCTCTTCAATTGCCTCCTCCTCCTCCTCTTCCATCACAATAGGATCGCAGATGCCCTCCAGGAGGACCTGGACTACAGTCTCGTCAACATCGCTATTTTGTCCGCTGTCTAAACCTATTGCTCCGTTCCAGCAGTTCTTCGTAGCGCTCCGGATACCTTTGATTGAAGAGCCACGACCACCATTGCTACTGTTGCTGTTACCCATGGCCATTACCGAGACACAAACATCTGCGATTTCTGCCAAAGGCTCCTCCTCCTCCTCCGCGTCCTCTTCGTCGTCGCAGTCCAAAGGCAAACCCAAGCTCCTCTTACACGCAGTGACTAGATCGGCTATGCTCTGACAGACCTCGTGATCAACCTCGTCCTCGTCGTCCACGTCCATGGCGCTGTGCTCAGCCTCCTCTTCGTCGCCCTCGTTCAATAGCTGCAAAGCGAGGGCCATCGACAGAATCGTTGTGCCGTGGACAAAACGGAGCTCCCTCTTCTTCTCCTCGTCGTTCTCGTAGCCCTCTCCCAGAGAAATGAGTTCGCTGCAACGGACTCTCGCTTGCATGCAGTCATCATCGAGATCGCTGCGGATCAACACACCGCCGGCGGTCTCCATAGCTACCCACATGGCATGCGTCATTCGATATGAGCTCAAGGCGGATTTCTGCTCCGAGGTGGTCATATCAGCGAGCATGGAGAAGAACCGAGACGAGGCAAACATTCGAATCGAATGGGGGAGGATGTGTCGTTGTTTCTGGAGTTTCTGTTCTTGGAAGGCGCGCTTTACGCGTAGCCCAGCAGCTACCGCGCAGTTGAGTGTAGCCGCCTCCATCTTCTCCTTCTTTTTTTTTCCCTTTTTCTTTCCTTTTTTGGGCTCTTCCGAGACTTCAAGGTTCGCAACATCAAAAAATGCTACAGTGAGCAAGAACCCATGCACACGCTGAGTCAGGGATTCGTCCTCGAACTGTTTCGCTGACGCCACAAGAGCTTCCAAGAAACCCTGTGACTTGTTCTTTAGGTCCGACAGCTTTGCTTCCGAGGAGGTGGAGGTACGTGAGGATTCAGAGGAGTCGGACGATTTGGAGCAATTTTCATCGTCATCATCATCATCGCCGCCGGCATCAAGAAGTGCGGCCATTTTAATCGCATTTTTCAGCGCCGCGTCTTCTAGGAACTTAACGAATTCAATCTTTGCCGAATCATCGAAGCTATTCAGGAGAGTTTCGACCAGCTTCGTCCTCGTTTTGGAATCAAATCGGACATCGATCGATAAAAGAGAGGATGCCAGAGTCAAGGAGAGTCCATCAGTATTGGCATCTTTGGCGAAGGTTGCTGCTGAAAATTTAACCCTGATCTCCTCGAGAACCTTCAACCCGAGTGGCTTCAGAAAGTGGGTCTTGTTGGTATCAGATGTGCACACATTCAAGAGCAGCCGAGCAACTGGCTCACTCAGTACCACATCCAGCATCGCTGCGGTGACAATATTCTCACTAAAGACGTGGGAAAGTAGAAGAAGGGGAACTGATTTTCTCTCATGCGTTGACGTCACCATTTTTGAGAGGACCACTTGCTCGTAAAGATCTCGAAGAAGACCAATCGTGTTGTCAGAAGATACTATCTTGCGAAAGAGCAGAGGCCACACAAGGTGTAATCGTGGGTAGGAGCGGCTCGTAGCGACCAAGGAGGTGGCGTAAGTCGATAATGAGTCCTTGTCCAGGGGCATGTTGTTCGTTTCGATCGCTAAAAATTCGTCGTAGTGATTTTTTTGTGTGAGTGGCGTGTGCGTGTGTGTGTGCGTGTGTGTGTGTGTGTGTGTGTGCGTGTGTGTGTGCGTGTGCGTGTGCGTGCGCGTGCGCGTGTTGGGAGAGGGTGACTGTGAGTTGTTTCTACTCACCTAATGCGTAGGCCTCGACTTCGCGCCTTTCGGCGCTCTCCTCGATGAATTCCTTGCAAGTAGTCCTCTCCAAATTCACCCTAGTCTCGGCAGAAACTGTGTTCAGAATTGCCAGCGCCGCATTCAGGCTGCTTTCTCTCATCCAGGACTTTTTTTTGTATAGTTCAAATGTCGTTTTCATGAAGAGAGTAGCAGACTCAGGGGGA
>ERZ651776.4410-NODE-4410-length-13012-cov-4.507847_pt1 | contig 13012 bp, 9 predicted proteins | sample MGYA00514761_ERZ651776 | MGnify/ENA metagenome assembly ERZ651776 | reverse complement strand
TCTTTTTGACTCTGTCATCTTCATCATCGAATACAATAAATTTGTGAAGATGCTCAACAAGGACAGCTAGGAGCGACGAACGTGGTTCTGTCCTGAGACGAGAGAAGGAAAGAAGTTTTGGGGAAAAAATGGAAGCTACGCGACGAAGAAGGTCAGAGTTCAGATCAATTCATTTAGTGAATATACAGATTTGACTCAAACTGGATCAACGGAGAGGAGAAGGAGAGTTTGAGTGGCATCACTGCTCTGAGGGTGAGGAAATTGCAATTCTCATTGGAAGATCGACGAAGTGAATCTAAAAAATATTAGGTTTAAAAATCGACAAATCGTTTGTCTGTCAATTATTGCATTCTGGTCAAGAACCAGTCAAAAACGCCAAGATCCGCTCGAGTCGAAAGGTCTGAAAACTTGCAATTCCTTACGAACACATACAAACAAAACAAAATCATGGAAATACCCCCATGTTTTTAACTGTCTTAATACTTTTGGAGAACCATGGCTTTATAGTCTTTGTGGTTTGAGATGTAATGCTTATCATAGCCGCCATCATCGGAGAACTTGGTGATTTTATGACCCGTTAAGCTGTACTTCAAGGATTCGATGTTACCCCCTCCCGGGAGATTTCCGTCAGCACCCCGCGCTCCGAGGTTGAAACCCTCTATGGCAAGTTCGGCGTTCTCGAGCCCTTCTCTCCGCATTTCTTCTACACCACATACTCTGTTAATGAAATTTGACGCTTGATTGAATATTTTGTTGTGGAAACTCCACAACTCCGAGAGGAGCGCCCAAGAGTTTGCTATTTTGGTTTTACTTTGTATCTCGTAGATATCACCCAAAACGGCATCTTGGACTACGATTAGCCCGAGCTCATTACAAGCTCTGCCAATATCTTCGACCCTTATGCTGCCCTGCTCCATGACCAGGTCGGAGTCGGTGAAGTCATCCACAATCACTAATTTCCCCCCCCTTTTCAGCGATTGTGCGAGGTTTCTCAGAGTTTTTGGAAGATCGATGGAGAAGGAAAGTGACTCCACAGCGATGATAACGTCGTTTTTCTTTTGGTTGAGGGATGGATCGTCAAAAGACGTTTGGTCGAAAGTTGCATGGGGAGAGCTTAGATTGTAGCTCTCGGCATGGCTTTTGCTAAGTTTTAATTCCGCAGGGGACAAGGTTATCCCACGGTAGAAGTTCTTGCCAGATTTATTCCCGATGCGGGTATCAAATACTGCGCCTAGGCAATAAAGTGTTCCCCCTAAACCAGATCCAGCGTCAAGAACTCGCAAACCTTCGCCCCCCTTACTTTTCAGGGAATCTTTTACAACTTCTCGAACGATTAAATTCACTGGGCTGCATCCCAGTCGGTCGTACTCTGTACTTACGCCCTCTGATGTTAAGCCCCCAAATGTGTTGTTTTTGTCGTTTTTGTAGTAGCGCTCAAATTTTCCTGCCCAAACATCCACCTTTTTTATCTGGGTGTGCATCGTCATTGGGAAGGGCAGATCATCGCGGATTTTTCTTCTGGACAAGATCCCTTCAGAAGGCACAGATAGTCTACCCTCGTTAAATTTTGAAACGTAATTATTCCATATGTCTGCCTCCACTGCCTCGCACACTAGGTCGTACCCGAGCAAATGAGGGTCGATTAGATGAGAAAAGCTAGCCGTAGTTGATGTCGTCGATTGGTTATGGATCGTATTCAGTACATGAGACTCGTCATAGACATCGTTAGCCAGGTTCACTTTGCCCCCGACGCTTACGGTAGCAGCCCCTTGCCTCCGCTTTTTTGAAACTTCTTTTCCGTACATTGCAAGCCAGTAGCTAAATCCGTACCTCATTCCAGTACATCCCCTGACAACAGCTCCCCCCTCGCTAAAAACATCAATGCCGCCAAAACCTTCCTTCCGGAACATCTCGTATATTCTCGTTGTCCCAGCGACTCGCCAAGCACAAACAGCTGAAATAAGCACTACGGCAATAATCACCCAGGACTCAATTCGTCGGCGACGACGTCGCTCCTCCCTCCTGAGCTCGTCTCCAACCCCAAATGCAATCGACTGCAAAGACATGAATGCCCGCGCATCGAGTGCACGGTCTAGCTCGCGGTTGCATCTTTCGAGTATTCCGAGCTGTTCAGTGAATGAATCGACGGTAGTGGGAGGGTCTGAAATCGTGCCGTCAATCCTAAGATCTGCAAGCATATCATTCGATTTGTGGTAGTACTGAGATAGGGTGCTATTGAACGCATCAGTGGAGACGCTGGAGAAAGATCGATTACTTAAAGGTCTCGACAGCGTGGAGGTCATGAGAATATTCAAATAGGGCAGGTGTGGAGGTGGTAGGGGGTGGTTGAATTTCGCTTCTATCGTCGCTATCTCGTCTCCTGTGGTCGATTCTGTCGGTCCCGACAATTCATTCACCCCAGATGTCGTTGACGAAACGGCATCTTCGTTGCCATAGACTCTCCCGGAAAATGCTCCAGCATTGCTTTCTGGTGTCGGTGCAGCCTCGTCCTCTCTCTCTGGCCGAACATCGTACATTTCCTCCTCGGTTGCTGCTGGTTTTTGTTGTGATGCAGGCATGCTCTTTTTGACAGTGCCGGGTTTGGTGTGCCCCTCTGCCACGAGGGCTGCCTCGCGGGAAATATCCATTACATCTTCCGTTCCGGCATCTTCCAAAACACCTGAAGCGGTCCCCGTCCTACAATATTCTCCACTCTTCTTTGCTCTCTCCGCTGTCCCAGTTGTCTCCCCAGTCTCAGGTGTATCATTCCCTGGCGCAGCTTGTGAGTTCTCTGACGATACGGGGACGTTGTGGATTTCCCGCCGGGCGACTCGGACGGACGTAAAGGCCAGTGGACGGTGCGAAATCATCCAAGAATATTTGGCACTTGCTGTTTCTTTAGGGTCCCTACTATTGCCTCTCAAAGGTTAAGTAAGTAATTGGGCTTGGCATCAAATAAAGTGGAAGTATAAATATCAATGGTCGAGAAGACTAAAACTATAACCAAGACAGACGGATTCTATTTCCTTTATGTATCTGAATTCGATCTTTCTCAGAGATGATATGATGAGTTTGCTCCACTCTCAAACTCCGAACTCCACCCCAAAAATGCTCTCAGCAATTATTCAACCCGCCCTAAATACATGTGCACTATGAGATTATTCAACGTGGTGGCGAATAGTATCTTGTAAATATCAAATATGCCTCGCACATCGCAGGCTTTACTACCTTCAAATGGGGGGGGTTTCAACCGGGACCGACGGGTTTCACGTCTTTCTGCCGGTATAACAGGGAACTTCATAGACACAGTTTCTCCGACCGAATCTCCTGTCCCAGTTCGTAGGGTACCAAATGGTTTAAATGTGGGTAGCGGTGAAAAATCCCCCATGGAAAAGAGAATTCGACGGAGTGCTGATAAGTCTTCCAAAAGTAAGAACCGCAAGAGTTTTGGCACTGCGGACTCCTTGCTATCAAATGTGAGCGAAGGTAGCAATGGCGGCGTTAAACCTCAGAAGCGGAGAAGTCAGCAAGCGAGGAATTCACAGGAGCAGCTTGGTCGCCGCGCTTCTGGTGGCGCCGCCGCTTCCAGAAATAATAATAACACCAGCTGGACATCGAGTGGACCCTCAAAATCAACTTTATCTGGGCGTTCCACGCGCAAGATAAATTTGAAAGATGAGGCAAAGAGTGCGATCCTAGATATTCTGAATGACGAAATAAATGCTCAAAAGACTGCCTCGTCCGAAGTAGACGTGTTAACGGGGGGGGCTGAGTTCCTGGCCCAGTCAGAAGGGCCTGTAGTTTGGAAGCGCAGTCTCACTGCCGACGAGCGCATTGACTTTACCGCTGTCGCAAAGAGGATTAGCGAAAATGATGCTGAGCTTGTGAGCCTCTTGATCCGTTCTACTGGTCAGAATGTTGTGTCTACATCGGTTTCGTCGCAAGGTACCACTGAAGACGCCGTGACGCTTGTTATGCCCCTACATTTGACTGGGAACAAATTCGACGAGCTTGAAATGTCGCTCTCGACTAACACTACAATACACACCATCGACCTCAAGGCAAACGATGTAAACGACGATAATGTGAAGGCACTGTGCCGCGGTCTGAAGAATAATGAGTCCCTCACGAACCTTAATTTGGCCAAGAACCGCGTAACTGTCAACAGTATTGACATGCTTAACAAGATTATTGTCTCGAATTTGGTGACCCTCAACCTTTCCTACAACAATGTTGGCGACTCGGGGGCACAGAAACTCAGCACAGGAATTGTCAACAGCAAAAGTCTTAAATATTTATTTCTCGATTCTGCTGCCATAAAACACTACGGTGCGTCCTTCCTGGCATCGGCGTTTGCCGTGAACAGATCACTCGTCACTGTGAATTTATCAGGAAATCTTATTTCTCAGGTAAGATAAAGGCAAATAAGCGATGACAGTAAGCAATTGATGATGAGCGATGTCCGCCGCGCCTCCCGGTATGGTTTCTTTCCATCTGCCCGGCGAAGCTTGTTTTTTTGTTTTGATTTTTTGTTTACTCCCCTCGGCCGGTCGGCGGTTATTTCTCGCAGAATCGACTAACATCTATAAATAGAGTTCCAAGCGAATCGCATTTGCGATGATGCGGAATCCCTCCCTCCAGAATGTTTTGGTCGGTGACTCCCACTTAGACAGCATCGGCGCCGAACACTTTAGCAGGTTGATGGAAAGTAGCGTCTCCTTAGAGAATATTGATCTCTTTGGTAACACTATTACAGACGAGGGATGTCTCACCATCGCAAACGCTCTCACTGTGAATCGTAGCATCAAAAGAATATGCCTAAAGCGTAATCTCATTGGCGACGAAGGGATTAGCGCGCTGAGTAGTAGTCTTGTAGCGAATCATGTGCTCGAGGTATTGGACGTGGGAGGGAATCTGATCGGAGACATGGGACTGAAGAAGATGGCAACAGCTCTGATCGTCGGATGTGCACTCAAAGTGTTTGACATCAGTGACTGTAGGATTACAAGTGAGAGCGTGAATGTCATGAGCGACGTGCTCAAGAACAACGAGAAGCTTCTTGTCCTCGACATGAGCGAGAATAACATCGGTCCTGATTGCCTGGAGTACTTGAAAATGGCCATGAATCTCAATGATACGCTTCAGGCGTTTTACATCGGGGTTGAAGGGTTAGGGAAAGAGGGTGTCGATGAGCTCATGCAGGACGACAACTTTTGGGAAACAAGGATATGTGTCGTATAGCCAAGTGTGTGTTTTTGGTAGCTTTTCTAGGGATGCAAAAAGGGAAAAGTTTTTTTTTGTGTGGAGCCCCCTTCTTCTTTTTTCTCATTAAAGTGTCACCTGTCTACTATAAGACTACTTAATCTAACCCAGTTGGTTGCCACCGTCCATCGCCATCGTCACCGCCACCGTCACCGCCACCGTCACCGCCACCGTTGTCGCCACCGTCACCGCCACCGTCGTCACCGTCGTCACCGCCACCGTCACCGCCACTGTCATAATTGCTGTCGGATTCCTCGTATATATTTTTACGAATCGCTCGAACTTTGTCTAACCGGTGGGTATTATTATTCATCACCTGTCCCACGTCATCTTTCTGTAATTTTTCGATTAAGTTCTCAAGCTTATCGCTGACGTCACTAGTATTACTGTCGATCAAGCTGTGCATCCCACCCTCCTCGTCGCTGTATGGCAATACTATTACCCCCCCACTACTCTTCTTGTCTCCACCAAGTATGTTGGTTGAAAAAAGCTGTTTTGGTTCGAAGACAGACTTCCTTTTGTTATCACAAGAATATAATTCAAACATTTCGCTACCCATGAATTCGCAGTATCGGAGATGGTGATAAGCCCGCCAGCAAAGCGATGACACATTAAAAAGATTAGCATAGTGGCTGCTCAGTCGCTCCGGGAACTGGCTGTTCACTGTGTCTAGGTTCAGCAGATAGTGAATTGTCATGACGAAAACGAAGAAACCGATGCTGGCTAGAAATACCGAGGACACATAGTTCACACTCTTCACGTACTGGTCTATTTTCGGTATATTATGTTGACTGTTACTACTTCTTATAAGATTTTGCTTGGCCGACAATAGCATGGTCAGAATGCTGTTCTTCCCAAAGGAGAAAACAATAATCGAAAAAAATATCACAACAATGAAGTAGACATTTCGCAGGTTGTAATGCTTTGACGCAGACTGTACATCTGTAACCCTAACCATCACGTCATAAATGGTCGTTACAAACGACAAAAAGAGCATGAATGCTACCCCGAATTTTGGTACACGTGTTCTCTTGCTACTGTTGTCAAGCACTTCCACAAGATCGAGCCAAGTGAAAACAAGGCACATAAACATGACCAACTGCTGCTGAACAAAACAGACTTGTCCATATACCTGCACAAGCCAGTGAAAGCTCGTATCTTTTTTTACAGTTGAGATTAGAGAGGACCATAGAAATACAGACACCATCATGGGATACAATAACCCGGAGATGGCATGGCAGTAGAACCAGTAGTAGCACTTGTCAAAGGCCCCGTGTGATGGTCTCCGGCTACCACTAACTCTGCTCCTCCGCGATGCTTTCGTGAGCATATACAAGAATACCGAGTATCCCCACGCCAAATATATGCTCGTGACAAGCATGATTAACCCAAATGCACAAATGATGTAGGTGTTGGTTGTATTTGTACAGATTATTGTTCCTCCGCGTACTTCAGTCTCCCAGGCAAAAAATTCATTGCACCTGCATTCTGTTGGGATCTCAGGGCCATCAGGGTAACAGTACATCTGTTTGATGGGACAATTTCTCTTTTGAGAAGTCAAGTTTAAGAAGCACCCATTCATAACATATCCCTCGCTCTCGCCCATTTCCATTTCGCCTAAGCACTGCAGAGCAATCGGCTGATGAGAAAAGTATTTGTTTGACACTTGCCTCTCCTTCTTTTTCTTTTGCCTTCTTTTTTTCGGTACTTCTTTTTCCTTCTTGGGGATGGGTTCGTGGTATTTATTTTATAATTACGTCGATTTAATATGCCTACGAGTTTTCTATATGTTATGATTGTACGGAATGACTATTGAAATCTTCTCTGGTGGCTCATGGGCCTTATACCAGCACCCCCGATTACGGCCCCCGTGGGTGCACAAATTGCCTAATTTATGTCTTCTGGAAACTTCTCGTCGTCAATTTACCAACGCGGCGAGACAATATTCGCTTGTTACATACTACAGTCGATATTAACATGGTTACTAAAAATATCAATTTTTAGTTCGTTCGTTAGTTCATTAAAAATCTTCTATCGCCGTATACTTCCATTGCTGCCGAGTAGAAATCTATTATTGATTGGTCTGCCCAGCTCTTGAGCATGACACCCTTGGTGAAAGGATCCTTCACGAATGGCCAATACCCATCAAGAAATGGGCAGTGGCTTCCCAAATGAGTGACAGCAACTATGGCACTTGGAGACGTCTTGATAACATCTGCATAGGACAGACCGTTGTGTGCAGGATATTTGCTTTTCTCGTACAAATTTTGTATTGCGCAGCATGGGTCGTCGAGAGAATTTAGAACGAAGGTGGGTGTCGTAATGTGATGCAGCCCCTTCACAGGATTCGTGAACTCATAATATGTCTCTGGATCCTCAAAGCCAGTAAAGGCAGCTGTGGCGTTGACGAATTCTTGCAATGTATTGGATTTCAGCGCATTATCAACCGCCTTTGAATTAAAATCTCTCAGGATTTTCTCATTTTGTAAGATGAAGTGATCCTTGACAGCAAGATTCAGAAGTGGATTGTAAGGCCATTTGAATCTGTCAGGCTGCATGACCTCCTGAATGTCATAACCAGGCGTAACTGTCGTTGCTCCCACAAATACAGGAACTCTCTCCTGCGGGTTTGCAGCCCGCCTGCGGTCAAACTCGGCGAGACCCAGCACTGTAACCGCAGTGCCGCTCGAAATACCATGCAAAAAAAATCCTGTATGAGGTGCAACGATTTCGTCCTTCAGAAACCAGTAAACCTGCTCCAGGTCGTCAATATCGCCAAATATGTTCCACCTTGGCGATCTCAGCAACTGTTCAGGTGTATGGCCCCTCCGGTTCATGACAACAGAACGGAATCCTTTGCCATAGGCAGAGCGGATGATTGAGTTTCCCGGCAAATCCTGGCTGTGACAGCGCAGTCCTGGAGCGAAGATTATCACTGGGCTATTGTCGCTGAAGCCCTCATCTTCTGTTCCCATTGGAGGGAAGATATCAAGTGTTACAGTGTCATTCATCACATCTACCTGTTCGCAGTTTTTCGAAGTTTTCTTTATGCAGTCTGTCACAGAAAATTCGATACGCTCGTATGGTATCCCGCCCCCAATCTTGTGGAGTTCGTTTTGAACTAGCCAGGGAATGAACTGAATATGCCGGTTCTGGAACCAAATTGGGACAGTGGGTCCCTTACGAATCGAGGGAGCTAGGCGCAAAATTTTCGATATGTTCTCCACATCCTGCCCGTGGAAAAAGTCGGCAAGCCCGCTTCCACTTTCCAAAAGGCTAACGAAGAGGATGTATCCTACAAAAATTCCGTAATAGAAGGAATAGCTCTTGCTGATCCGCTTGTTTGGGTTGCCATGAAGCAGATTCGTTGACGATAGTTTTTTGTTTGATGGCGATTTTCTTAGTTTTGTGGGAGGCCTCGTTATCAAGAAGTAGCATGTGTATATGGGCACTATGAAAACAACAACGATGGCGACAATAGTTGGATATATGAGAGATGCCAAAACATCCCAATTCTTGTAGCTGATTAGGAGCGAAAGCCCTCGCCATGGGTCGGTTTCCATTAAACTTTTGTAATAACCAAAAAACAACCTCTCGTGCATGTTGAAAGTTCGAACGTTCGAACTTCGAATTTATTTTCACTGCCAATTTTTTGTAATCCTTTTCAAGCTTCTTTTGACGATCTACATTTTGAAAACGACACAGTCGTACTCTCAGGAATTTCTATCGTTATCGTAAAAAAAATCTGCTTGCTAAGGAAGAATACAATGAAGATTCTCATAGCTCTCTTGGTACCCCTCGTCCTCCTTGTTCTCCCAACATATTCGCAGGAGTTCCGCGAACTCCGCGCTCGGAAAAAGCGTCCCCATTTTACCAATAGTGGGATCCAGTACGATGTTGAAGCAGAAGAAAAGATGATGGAAGACTATAAGATAGTTGAGGTAGAGCAGAACCGCATTCTCCTAGCACCTAAGGATGATTCAAAGGACAAACGGAAGCCCACTGCCTTTGTGTTGCCCCACAAGGGAAAAGAAGAGTTAGTACAGCTCCCCGATCGCGAGTCTGTTCTTAAGTTCAAGACATTTAATGATTTTGCTTCTGAAGAAGATATCGAGGGTCAACAAGAGCAGCGCGAAAACACGTGGTGGGGTCGACTTTACGTTGAAGGGCTGCCGAACAATTTTCAATATTTCCGCGGTCACTATGGTATGACTCCGCCTTCTGGAAATTACGACCTTGTGCTCGCTGAACCCATTCACATGTGCGACTTTGTAGAGTCCAAGGGCATGATGAATAACGCAGACAAAGTCACCCCTTCTACCTTTATCGTGGCGCGGCGGGGTAACTGCACATTCGGAGGTGAGTGCGAATGAATCGATCAGGCCGATTTACAGGTCCCCTAACCAACGCACATTTCGCTAACTCCTTTTTTGGCAGAAAAATCGGTTTATGCTGAGCAGCTTGGAGCAGCGGGCATAGTGTTCGTAAACACAGAGGAAGGCAATATGCATCCTCCAGCCCCGGATGTGCGAGATTTGAAGATCGCCCCTACAATGTTGAACGCCTTGGAGGGAGAGTTTTTGATAAGTGCTCTCTCGAAAGCCGTCTCCCTCGACATTACCCTCTCCGCCCAGTTTATCCCGGTGGCATGTGTGGAGGAACCCAAAAATCTGCAGACGGCGAGTTTTTGTGAGCCAGTGATGAAAGCCGAGAGGGAGTTTGCCCTCAACCAGGTCTATGGAGGCTACGTCATCACTGACGGCGGCAAGTTTGATTACGCTCAGGTAAGTGCAGTAAGCGGAACCATTCAGTTCGCCCCCCCCCCACCCCCCACCCACCTTCAGAATATACTCATTTTCCCTTCTCATATTTGCCCTGATACAGGCCGAATTCGGTTCTTTCGTAGTTGAGAACAAAGAATATAAAGTTTTACCTCCTCCCACCAACAAAACAACTAATGAACTATCCAACGGTTGCTTTTCATACGAGAACGATTCTGATGCAATCTCTTACATAAAAAATAATGGGATCATAATTGGTCGTGGTGGCTGTGACTTTTTCAACAAAACAAAATTCCTTAAGGATGCCGGCGCATCGATGGTCCTCGTCAAGAATGACGATAGAGGCATCGTAAGGATGGGCATCAGTCCACGGTGGAAGGGAATGGAATTCGAAATTCCGATTGTTATGGTAGGAGATGCGTCGGGAGCCAGTATTGAGAAAAGTGGCACTGCGAAATTTGAAAGGTCTAGGGAAGGTAAGCACTGACTCTAAATAAATCCGCGCTGTAGTGTTTGTATCCAACGAACGCTGGGAAGGAAGCCTTTCTCGCTAACATAACATAACATAACATAACATAACATAAACGACACCACACCTCCACTCCACAGTCGACCTTGAGGGGTGGGTTCTGATCAACGAGCTCAAGGATAACAAAGTTGAGGGTACAAGCGTTGCGAGGTTCAATGGACGACGATACTGGCCTGCCAGCAAGAAGAAGCGGAAAGAGAAGATTGCGAAGTTTATGGAAGACAAGAAGGGGGATCTCTTGGAGTACAGCAGGGATTTAGCCATGGAATTGGACCTAATTTAAGTGGAATTTGATGTTGATGGAGTTAAGTGGGCAGGCAAAGTTTTGTACTGCGTGGCTTGTTTGTTTTTACTGTCGCGGCGCAGGGGAGTCCTCCTTGCTTAGATCGTATTTTTCGTCATTTCCAACCTTTTTTCCGTAGCCTTTCTGACTTGTGCGAAGCTTCATCAAGAACGACTCGTTGTTGCCAAAAGCCTTTTTCATCAAGTTCTGAGCGTCCGCTGGAGCGTAGTCTTTCGTCCTTGACAGCAATGACTTTCCCATTAATAGAGCAACGGCGCCAAACAGCACGCTGACCTTTGAGCGCATGGTCGTTTTCTTGACGAACTTCGACAATAAATTCGACGTAACACCGACCGCTCCGCCGAGTATTGCTAGTTGCACTGCCCGGTCCTGACGCTTCCTCCGAGCGACACCTCGAAAATCGTAATCGGTACGTTGCAACATGGCAATGACGTTCGGCCGAATGATTGAAGGCATCAAATTATGGAATATTCCGTCGAGTATTAGGGGGAAAATAAAGCTCACGAAGCCCAGCAGACCAGGCCTGTCAAGCCCTCGACTAATCTTCACTAACGCAGCTGCCTCCCCCTTTCGCTCGCGACTAAATTTATCTGCAACCTCAACAAAGTCGGCGGTCTTGGTACCACCATCAAAAGCGTGCTCGTCAACGATCCTCGCCAAACAACTAACGTCCTCCAACGCACTATTTGCCCCCAATCCAAAGTAGGGCTTCACGGTGTGTGCGGCGTCACCTAAAACGACCACATTTTTGTAATTCAGCTTGTTTTTGACGTAACGGAACGAAGGGAGGGAGGAAACAGGCTTCGCAGCTACTTCTGAAAGAGTCCTTTCGCTGATAAACCGGGAAAATTGTGGTAGTGAAGAATCGAGAAGTTTTCTCAGTTCTTTCGGGTCCGTGTCATCGGTAGCAAACTCGTCGTCCTCTTTCAAGAGAAAAACGCCGCAATATTCTTTGTTTCCATTCGCCGGAAGGGCGTCAAAGTTGATCCGACCGTCGCTCGTCCGAGCGCTGTAGTTGATGTCGCCCCTCCACTCATCGCCATCAGGAAATGTGATTGGGATCGTCTTGTAGGTTCTGCGATTGTCGTCTTTGTATTTTACGACGCGCATCTTCTTCCAGCTCGGCTGTTTGCTTTTCCACTCCACGGTCTTGGCGACTCCCCGCACAGCACCATCGCAAGCAACAACGAAGTCCGCCTCGACAGTCTTCGGGGTGTAGTTGGGCGGAATTTTCTCCGCGTCGCAAGTCTGGTCCTCTAACTCTCCCGTGGGTGTGCAGTCACTGATGACTAAGGTGGAGGTTGTCTTAGTAGTCTTAGATTCGTCATCTTTCTTGTCCTCGTCTAGCATCAGCGTGGCGTCGGTGCGGAAATTCAAGTCTATAAGATCTGAATATGATGAGGAGGAGAGTATCTTCTTGTGCAATACACCGACGAGTTTCTCACGGGGGAGGACACTCGTAGTGTATGGACGGTCTGTGAAGATCCTTAACGTTCCATCACTGTCACCACCAGGGCTCCAGTCCTTGCGACCAACCACTTCCTGGCAGTATGATTTCACTCCTCCTTCACCCTCCCAGAGATCAAATTCGTCAAGTGCCTTCTGGCCGCGGGCCCCGAGACCAATCAGGTAGAACTTAGCAGTCTCGCTCCAAATCGTCTCGTCGTCAGGATCAAGGGGGGGTCTTTGACGGTCGTAAAGTGACACCCTGATATTGCGACGAGCAAAGGCAATCGCGGCCGTCAGACCAGCCGGACCACCCCCAACAATCGATACGTGTCCCCTTGGGGGGGAGGGACTGTTGTGTAAGGAGGGCGAGTGGGAAGAGGCAAAGGTAGTTTGCATCGTCGATGAGGAGGGAGGAGTAGTAGGGGTCTCTTCGCGATCCTGAAGAATCTTTGCCTTTGCCTCTGATATGCTCTTGGCCACAATCTGGTCAGCCTTGACCCGCTCGGTCTCAGCCTCCACCTCCATGCGACGATCGCCTTCGACTTGCTCGGCGTCCAAGCGACGATCGGCCTCAATCCGCTCAGCCTCCACCTCCACGCGACGATCGGCTTCGACTTGCTCGGCCTCAATCCGCTCAGCCTCCACCTCCACGCGACGATCGGCTTCGACTTGCGCGGCGTCCACGCG
>ERZ651776.4409-NODE-4409-length-13013-cov-5.859153_pt1 | contig 13013 bp, 10 predicted proteins | sample MGYA00514761_ERZ651776 | MGnify/ENA metagenome assembly ERZ651776 | reverse complement strand
AGAATGGCTTTACAAACAAGGGAGCAACATATCAAAAGAGATAGAGCTACTTCTAATATTTGTACAGCTCAAGTTTTGCTTGCAGTTATGGCTGGAATGTATGCTGTATATCATGGTCCTAAGGGATTAAAAAATATCTCAAATTCGATACATTTAAAGGCAGTTTATTTATACAATAAAATTTCTAGCATTGGGATTCCTGTTAAATATTCTAAATTCTTTGACACTATTACACTTGAATGTAGTACTCAAGAAATAAGTAAAATTGCATTATCAAAAAATATAAACTTTTGTGAATTAATTGAGAATCAAATCTCTATTTCAGTAAATGAAAAAACAGACATTGAAGATTTAAATAAAATTATATCAGTCTTTGAAGATTATTTAGGTCAAAAATCAAATAAAATTGATTTTCCAAATAACCCAATGATAGATAATATTAGAAAATCTGAAATTTTAATTCACCCTGTTTTTAACTCCTACCATTCGGAAACATCTTTAATGAGATATATCAAATCTCTTGAAAATAAAGACTTATCTCTTACTCAATCAATGATTTCCCTTGGATCATGTACAATGAAATTAAATGCTGCATCAGAAATGATTCCATTAAGTTGGTCAGAATGGAATTCGATACACCCATTTGTACCTAAAGATCAAGCTGCAGGATATCATAAAGTTATTAGTAAACTTGAAGCATTTTTATCAGAGATAACAGGCTTTTCGGCTACATCATTACAACCCAACTCTGGTGCACAAGGAGAATATAGTGGTCTGATGGTAATAAAATCATATCTGAATAAAATAGGAGAAAGTCATCGAAATATTTGTTTAATTCCTTCTTCAGCTCACGGAACTAATCCTGCATCAGCAATTATGGCTGGTTTAAAAGTTGTCGTTATTGGAACAGATGAAAAAGGAAATATAGATATTGAAAATCTTAAAATAAAAGTTGCTGAGCATAAAGATAATTTAGCAGCTTTAATGATTACTTATCCTTCTACGCATGGAGTATTTGAATCAGAGATTCAATTTATTAATCAGCTTATTCATGATAATGGAGGGCAGGTTTACATGGATGGAGCAAATATGAATGCTCAAGTTGGACTTACTAGTCCAAAAATAATTGGCGCAGATGTTTGTCACTTAAATCTTCATAAAACATTTTCAATACCACATGGAGGAGGTGGGCCAGGTGTTGGACCAATTTGTGTTGCTGAGCATCTCAAAGACTTTCTACCTTCAAATCCTGTGATTCCAACAGGAGGAAAAGATCATATAAAGGCAATATCCTCTGCACCGTGGGGCTCATCATTGGTTTGTTTAATTTCTTATGGATATATCAGGATGCTAGGAAGATCAGGTATAAAACAATCTACAGAGCTTGCCATTGTTAATGCAAATTATATGAAGACTAGACTTGAAAAAAACTTCACAATTCTTTATAGTGGTGAAAATGGAAGATCTGCTCATGAATTTATAATTGATTGCAGAGAGTTTAAGAAATATGACATAGAGGTTATTGACATTGCTAAAAGATTAATTGATTATGGATTTCATGCACCAACAGTATCATTTCCAGTGCCAGGAACAATGATGATAGAACCTACTGAAAGTGAAAATTTAACTGAAATTGATAGATTCTGTGATGCACTTAACTCAATTTATTTAGAGATTACATCTAATGATGAATCGGATAGGGAAATGTTGAAAAATTCTCCACATACACTAAAGATGATAACGTCAAGTAATTGGGATTATAATTACTCTCGAGAAGATGCATCATTTCCAAAGAGTTATTTAAAAAATAATAAATTTTGGCCCTCTGTTAGAAGAGTGGATGAAGCATTTGGAGATAGAAATTTAATATGTAGCTGTCCACCTATAGACAGTTATGAATAATTTAATTAATTTTACGAAATGAACTTTAAAATTACTGGAACAGGTAGTTGTATTCCAGATATAACAAAAAAAAATACCGAGTTTCTTAATAATAGTTTTTTTGATAATGATGGAAATCAAATTCAAAGTTCAAATCCTGATATTATTGAAAAATTTCAATCAATTACTGGTATTGATGAAAGAAAGTATGTTTCAGGTGAAGTTAAATCTTCTGATCTAGCTGCAATAGCTGCAAAAAAAGCAATTAAAGATTCTAATATCAACCAAGAAACATTAGATTATATAATTGTTGCTCATAATTTTGGTGATATTTCATGCGACAGTAGTCAAATTGATACATTACCCTCCCTTTCATCTAGAGTTAAAACCATTCTAAAAATTAAAAATCCAAAATGTGTAGCTTACGATATTATTTGTGGATGCCCAGGTTGGGTTGAAGGAGTTATTCAAGCAAAATCATTTATTAAGTCTGGAATGGCAAATAAATGTCTAGTTATAGGTAGCGATACTTTATCTAGAGTGACTGACGACAATGATAGAGATTCTATGATTTATGCAGATGGATCTGGAGCAATCATACTTGAATCTAATGACTCTGATGATTCTGGAATATTATCTCATAATTCTGCAACCTATACATTTGAGGGGGAAAATGAATTTATTTACTATGGATCTTCTTACAATCCTAAATTGAGTAAAGATTCAAATCAAAAATATATTAAAATGCAAGGAAGAAAAGTTTATGAATTTGCATTAACTAATGTACCTGCAGCAATGAAAGATTGCTTTGATGAATCAAAATGTAAAATTGAAAATCTCAAAAAAATATTTATTCATCAAGCTAATAAAAAAATGGATGAAGCAATTATTAAAAGATTCTTTAGACTATATAAAATATCTCCACCTGAGGATGTGCTCCCTATGAATATTGAAGAATATGGAAATAGTTCTGTTGCTACTATTCCAACTCTTTTTGACTTAGTAAAAAAGAGTGATTATAAGGGTCACAAACTTGTTAAAGGGGATCTTATTATGTTTGCAAGTGTTGGTGCTGGAATGAACATCAATGCTATAACTTACCAGATCTAATTCTTATGAAATTTTTTTTCCATATTGGAAGATATTTTTTGATGATTAAATATACATTCACAAAGTTTACAAAGTGGAGTGTGCTTAAAAAGTTAATTTTTCAGGAAATTGATGACTTAATAATAGGTTCAATTGGTATAGTAGCTTTTATGTCTTTTCTAATTGGTGGAGTTGTTGCTATTCAAACTGCTCTTGCAATAGAAAACCCTCTTCTTCCAGGTAACCTAATAGGTTTTGCAACAAGACAATCCGTAATATTAGAGTTTGCACCTACTCTTATATCAGTAATAATGGCTGGTAAGGTAGGTTCATTCATCACATCTAGTATTGGAACTATGAGAGTCACAGAACAAATAGATGCGCTTGAAGTTATGGGCATAAACTCTTTTAATTATTTAATATTTCCAAAAATTATATCATTGTTACTTTATCCATTTTTGATAACTCTTGCGATGTTTCTTGGGATTCTTGGAGGGTATATAGCTAGTGTTTATGCAGGGTTTTCAACTAGTTTTGACTTTATTCAAGGAATTCAACTTGACTTTAAAGTATTTCATATAATTTACACCTATATAAAAACAATATTATTTGCATTTGTTTTAGCTACTATTCCATCATATCATGGTTTCTTCATGAAGGGTGGTGCATTAGAGGTTGGTAAGGCAAGTAATGTTTCTTTTGTTTGGACTAGTAGTGTGATTATCATTATTAATTTTATTGTAACACAACTTTTATTAGCTTAATGATTACTGTAAATAATATATCAAAATCATTTGATGATGTCAAAATAATTAATGATGTATCAGCAGTTTTTGATAAAGGAAAAACCAACTTAATCATTGGTCAGAGTGGATCTGGTAAAACTGTATTAATGAAATGCCTATTAGGTCTTTTGGACATTGATAATGGTGAAATTTTATATGATGGAAAAAAATTTGATAAGGATAATATTTCAACTATCTCAAACCTAAGAAAAAAGATAGGAATGGTTTTTCAAGGAAGTGCTCTTTTTGACTCTATGAATGTTTTGGATAACATCATTTTTCCACTTAGAATGTTTTCAGACAAAACTGACTCAGAGATGATTAGTAGAGCTAAAGAGGTTATTAACCGAGTTGATCTTAAGGATGTAGACAGTAAATTTCCATCTGAAATTTCTGGAGGTATGAAAAAAAGAGTTGCAATTGCTAGGGCTATAGTACTTAATCCCAAATATTTGTTTTGTGATGAACCTAATTCAGGTCTAGATCCTAAAACTGCTATTATTATTGATAAACTAATTCAAGAAATTACCGTTGAATATGATATTACAACTGTAATTAATACACATGACATGAATTCAGTAATGGAAATAGGTGATAAAATCATTTTTTTAGTAGAAGGAAAAAAAATATGGGAAGGCACAAATCAAGAAATATTAAACACAGATGATAAAATGATTAATGACTTTGTTTATTCGTCTGAATTATTCAAAAAAGTTAAACTGACTCAAAAAAAATCTACGGATTTGAGTTAGATACTGAAATAAGTTTTCCATTAAACAACTTACTTCCATTTAGTGCAAAGTCAATAATATATTTTGCCATTTCTTCAGGCTTAGTATCGGCATTATAACCTGGAAATGCTTCCTTTAACATTTTTGTTTGAACTGCTCCAAGGGCTAACACATTAAATGAAGGGCCATCAGAATATTCTTCAGAAAGAACTTCTGTTAAAGCAATAACAGCAGCTTTACTACTTGAGTAAACCGAAAGACCTGGAAATTTTTTTGAACCATTCACCCCTCCTATACTACTAATATTAATTACATGACCAGTTTTATTAATCAATGGAATAAGTGACCTAGTGATTTCTGCTAATCCAAAAACGTTTACATCGAATGTGTCTTTAAAAGATTTATATGAAGTTTCGCTAAATAATTCATTACTCAAGTGTCCAGCATTGTTTATAAGAATATCAATTTTAATATTTCTTTTACTTAAATCTTCAACAAAATCACTTATACTTTTTTTGTCAGTTATATCAACTGAGTGAGATTCTACCCCATTAACTTTTGACAGAGGTTCAATATTTCTTGAAATGGAGATTACATTATAACTAAGGTTTGCAGCTTGAGTACATATCTCATAGCCTATTCCTGAGCTAGTTCCAGTTACAACTATAGTTTTCATTAAATTAGTATTGAAACTGGGTTTTCGACATATTCTTTAAGAGTCTTTAAAAATATTGATCCTGTTGCACCATCGACTGTTCTGTGGTCACATGCTAGTGTAAGCTTCATAGTATTTCCTACAACAACCTCATTGTTTTTTATTATTGGCTTTTGAACTATTGCTCCTATAGAAAGAATTGCAGAATTTGGTTGATTAATAATAGAAGTGAAACTCTCAATTCCAAACATACCAAGGTTTGAAATTGTAAATGTGCTACCTTCAATTTCAGCTGGAGTTAATTTTTTATTTTTTGCACGTTCAGCAAAGTCTTTAATCTCAGAATTAATCTGCGGTAAATCTTTTGAGTTGGCAAACTTAACAATTGGAACAATTAAACCATCATCTACAGCAACTGCAACTCCAAGATGAACATGCTCATTAAAAATAATTTTGTCATCATACCATCTTGAATTAACCTTAGGATGTTTGGCTAAGGATAATGATACAGCCTTTGCAATTATATCATTAAAAGAAATTTTAATATTTTGTGTTTGAATAAATTGCTTTCTAAATGAAATCATATTATCCATTTCTAGTTCAATATTTAGGTAATAATGAGGAGCTGAGAATTTAGAATCTGCAAGTCTTTTAGCAATTGCCTTTCTCATCGTTGAGTTTTGAGTCTCATAAGATGATTCTGTTAATTGAGGGCTAGGCTGAGAAAATTGAGAGTAATTTGATGGTTTGAATGAATCAATATCCCTTTTTATTATCCTTCCATTATCACCTGTTCCCTTAACTGAAGATATATCTATTCCCTTTTCTTTAGCTAAACTCTTAGCTAATGGTGATATAAGTATTCTATCGCTTGGTTTATTATTATTTGAAACTGGCTTTGGTTCCTCCTTAACTTCTGGCTTTGGTTCCTCCTTGACTTCTGGCTTTGGTTCCTCCTTGACTTCTGGCTTTGGTTCCTCCTTGACTTCTGGCTTTGGTTCCTCCTTGACTTTTATATCAGCATTTTTAAGAAGTGAGGAAATATCTTCACCTTTTGAACCAATAATAGCAATTATACTATCTACAGGAGCAGTTGACCCTTCATCAATTCCAATATGAAGCAGAATACCATCATGAAATGATTCAAATTCCATAGTAGCTTTATCAGTTTCAATTTCAGCTAAAATTTCTCCTTCTTTAACTGTATCGCCTACTTTCTTAAACCATTTAGCAAGAGTTCCCTCTTCCATAGTATCACTCAATCTTGGCATATTTATTACTTCAGCCATATTAATCTATTTTATGTTTTATAAAAGGGTAGTCCTTTTGTTCATATACTACATCATACATAACAGACTTATCTGGAAAAGGAGAAGATTCAGCAAATTCTTCACATTCTGTTATGGTTGACTTAACCTTTTTTTCGATTTTTTCTAAATCAGATTTTTTTGCATACTTTTTAGAAATAATGATTTTTTCAACTTGAGAAATTGGATCAATTTTTCTGTATTCTTCAACTTCTTCTTTAGTTCTATATTGTTGTGCATCAGACATTGAGTGTCCTCTGTATCTATATGTTTTAATATCTAATAGTGATGGACCTTTTCCAGCTCTTGCATGCTTAACACACTCGTCAATAGCTTCAGCTACTTTTACAGGATCCATTCCATCAACTGGCATTGATGGCATTTCGTATGGCTCTCCTAATTTCCAAAGGTCTGCTTGACTAGTTGTTCTTGCTACGGAAGTACCCATTGCATATCCATTATTTTCGACTATATAAATTACTGGAAGTTTCCATAAAGCTGCAAGGTTTATAGATTCATGAAAAGCACCTTGTCTTATTGCTCCATCCCCCAAAAAACATAATGTAACACTATCTCTTTTAAAATACTTATCTCCAAATGCAATTCCAGTACCTAGAGGGATTTGTCCTCCAACAATACCATGACCACCAAAAAAGTTATATTTTTTTGAAAAAATATGCATTGAACCTCCAAGGCCTCCAGATGTTCCAGTTGCTTTTCCAAATAATTCAGCCATTACAAACTTGGGATCTTCTCCAAGGCCTATTGCGTGTACATGACTTCTGTAGGAACTTATCATTCTATCTTTCTTTGGATCTGTTGAATGAAGACATCCCGCTAGGACTGCCTCTTGGCCATTATATAAATGAAGGAAACCTCTAATTTTTTGTTGTATGTATTTTGCCGCAAGCTTATCTTCAAACTTTCTCCACAGTAGCATATTCTCGTACCAATCTATATAAGTTTTTCCAGTAATTTTTTTCATATAAATGAGTTAAAATCAGTTATTATAACACGAAGCAAAAATACTCTTTTCTTTAGTATATTGCAATAAAATTAGATTGGACACTAAAAAACTACATTCTTTATTCGCTTCATCTGCTGGAGTGTCCATAGATACTAGAAGAATTAGTAAAGATGAAATATATTTTTCATTGAAAGGTGATAATTTTGATGGAAATAAATTTGCATTAGAGGCAATAAAAAAAGGAGCTAAATTCTCTGTAGTTGATGATATAAAATTAAAAAATGCAAATGATAAGATTATATATGTTGAAGATACTTTAAAGTCTCTTCAGGAACTAAGTAATTATCATAGATCTCTTTTTGACACGAAAGTAATTGGAATTACAGGAAGTAATGGTAAAACCACAACTAAAAATTTAATTTATTCAATTCTTTCACAAAGCTATAATGTTATTAAAACAAAAGGTAATTTAAATAACCATATCGGAGTTCCTCTTTCACTTTTAGATATTAATGATGATGTTGATATTGCAGTTATAGAAATGGGTGCTAATCATGTTGGAGAAATTAAAACATTATGTGAAATTGCAATGCCTGACTTTGGACTAATTACTAATTATGGATATGCTCATCTTGAAGGTTTTGGTGGTTTTGAAGGAGTTATTGAAGGAAAAAGTGAAATGTTTGAGTACCTAACTCAAAATTATGGTCATATCATTTTAAACAATGATGATATTATTCAAATTGAAAATTGCAAAGGGGATCTAGCTATAACTTTTGGAGAAAAAGAAGATTCTGAATTTATTTATAAATATAAAAAAGAGGAAAATGTTCTAATAATACAGAATGATGATGACAAATATAAATGTGAAATTTATGGTGACTATAATTTCTCAAATATTGCTGCAAGTATAACGATTGGTAAGTTTCTTGACTTATCAAGTTCCGAAATAAAGAAAGGTTTAATCTCTTTTAAAAATGATTCAAATAGATCTGAAGTAATAAATTATGGAAATAATAAATTGTATTTAGATGCATACAATGCCAATCCAACAAGCATGAAAGCTGCTATATCAAATTTTGAAAATAATATTCTAAATAATAAAATTCTAATACTGGGAGACATGTTTGAGCTTGGTGATTATTCAAGTAGAGAACATCAAAAAATTATTGATTTTATAGATAACAAAGATTATTTAAAAGTTTATTTGATAGGAGAAAATTTCTACGATTGTAAAACTCAAAGTAAATATTTTGAGAGATTTAAATCTACTGAAGAAATGTTGAAGTCAGTTAAACTAATTGATTTTAATATGACAAATATTTTGATTAAAGGCTCTAGAGGTATAGGATTAGAAAAACTAATTAAAGACTAGCTCCATTAATAATTTCTTCAACTACATCTGGATTAAGAAGAGTTGATGTATCACCTAGATTTCCAAAATCATTACTTGCTACCTTCCTTAGAATTCTTCTCATAATTTTTCCAGATCTTGTTTTTGGAAGACCACTTACAATTTGAATTTTATCCGGCTTAGCAATAGGGCCAATAACTCTTCTTACAACATTTACAATTTCAGCTTTTATTGTATCATCTGAAGATTTAGAATTTATGATTACGTATGCATAAATTCCTTCACCCTTAATATCATGAGGATATCCTACTACAGCTGACTCAATAACCTCTTCATGTTCATTAATAGCATTTTCGACTTCTGCTGTTCCCATTCTATGTCCAGAGACATTAATAACATCGTCAACTCTTCCAAGAATTCTTAAATAACCATCATGATCTCTTTTAACACCATCTCCAGTAAAATACATTCCTTTATAATTTGAAAAGTACGTGTTTATACACCTTTGGTGATCTCCATATGTAGTCCTTAGAATTGATGGCCATGGAAATTTAATACAAAGATTACCTTGAACATTATTTCCAAGCAACTCATTTCCTTCAGAATCAACTATAACAGGGTGAATTCCAGGTAAAGGAAGTGACGCATGTGCAGGTTTGTTTGGAGTTATTCCTGCTAATGCTGATATCATTATTCCTCCTGTTTCAGTTTGCCACCAGGTATCAACCAATGGACATTTACCTTTTCCAATATTATCATGATACCAATGCCATGCTTCTTCATTTATTGGCTCCCCAACAGATCCTATTACTTTTAAAGAATCTAAGGAATTGTTTTTTAATGGCTCTAATCCGTGTGCCTGTAGAGCTCTTATAGCAGTAGGAGCAGTATAAAATTGATTGATTTTAAATTTATCTACTATATCCCAAAATCTACTCACATTTGGAAATGTTGGAACACCTTCAAACATAACAGTGGTTGCACCACAAAGCAAAGGGCCATAAACTATATATGAGTGACCTGTAATCCAACCAACATCTGCAGTACACCAATATATATCATTCTCATCATATTGAAATACATTTTGAAAGGTATATGCTGAATATACCATGTAACCTGCAGATGAATGAACTACACCTTTTGGTTTTCCAGTTGATCCAGATGTATAAAGTATAAATAACATATCCTCTGAGTCTAATACTTCAGCATCACAAACTTTAGGTTCTTCATTAATACAATCATGCCACCAGAAATCCCTTCCATCTAACATTTCTACATTTTGTTTTGTTCTTTCAAAGACTATAACGCTCTGTATTGTTGAACATTTTTCAAGTGCTTCATCTACTAGTGGTTTAACAGGAATTGTTTTACTTCCTCTAAAATTTCCGTCTGAAGTCAAAACCATTTTTGCTTGACAGTCATTAATTCTATCAGCTAATGAAGTTGACGAAAATCCTGCGAAAACGACTGAATGAACAGCGCCAACTCGTGCACATGCTAGCATTGCAATAGCAGCTTCAGGAACCATAGGCATATATATAATAACTCTATCTCCTTTCTTTATTCCTTTTGCTCTTAATGCATTTGAAAATCTACAAGTCTCTTCATAAAGCTCTTTATAAGTAATGTGAATTGGAGCCTCTGAAGGATCATTTGGTTCCCAAATAATTGCTGTTTTATCACCTCTTTCTTTGAGATTTCTCTCAAAAATATTTTCAGTGATATTTAGTTTAGCATTTTGAAACCAATTAATATTTACTTTTTCAAAATCCCAGTCAAGTACCTTATCCCATTTTTTTTTCCAAGTAAAAGATTCCGCAATTTCTGACCAGAATGATTCTGGATCTTTCTCACTTAATTCATATTTTTTAAAATAATCTGAGAGGGACTTAATTCTTTGCATATCTATTTTGGATATCTTATACTTTCAACTAAAGCTTTAATTTTTTCTGGTGTTGGTTTTGTTAATCTTGATACAATTAAAGATACAATAAAGTTAATAATCATTCCAATTGTTCCAATACCTTCAGGAGATATTCCAAATAAATAATCCTCAGGGAGACCAATCCCTCCAAGCTGTGGTTTAAAATATAAAATATATAAAGCTGTAAATATAATACCTGTTAGCATTCCAGCAATTGCTCCTTCTTTATTCATTTTTTTATCAAAAATTCCAAGAATAATTGCAGGAAAAAAAGATGAAGCAGCTAAACCAAAAGCTAATGCAACTACTTCTGCAACAAAGCCTGGTGGATTCAATCCAGCCAAACCAGCAGCTACTACAGCTACTGCAATTGAAATTCTTGCAGCCCAGAGCTCTCCTTTCTCTGATATATTTGGATTAATATTCTTTTTCAAAAGATCATGAGATATTGAAGTTGATATAACTAATAAAAGTCCTGCTGCGGTTGATAAAGCAGCAGCTAATCCACCCGCTACAATTAATCCAATAACCCATGGAGGTAAATTAGCAATCTCAGGGTTAGCTAATACCATAATATCATTATCAATTGTTAATTCATTAACCTGAGTATCTGCAACATATTGAATCACACCATCTCCATTCTTATCATCAAACTCAAGTAATCCAGTATTCTCCCAATTAGTAAACCAAGCTGGCATATCAGCATATTTAGCATTTGAAACAGTATTAATTAAATTAACTTTTGCAAATGCTGCAACAGCAGGAGCAGTTGTATATAAAATAGATATAAATAAAAGAGCCCATCCAGCAGAAATTCTTGCATCTCGTACTTTTGGAACTGTAAAGAATCTAACAATAACATGAGGAAGTCCTGCTGTACCAAACATCAGTGCTCCAGTTATAAAAAAAACATTAATTAAGGTGGTTCGATTTATATCAGTATATCTGTCAAAACCTAAATCAACTGATAGTAGATTTAATTTTTCCAAAAGATATACTCCATCCATAGTCTTACTCCCAAATCCTATTTGAGGGATTGGATTTCCTGTTGCCTGAAGTGATAGATAAATAGCAGGAACTGTAAAAGCAAAAATCAAAACACAATATTGTGCTACCTGTGTATAAGTAATACCTTTCATACCACCAAGAACAGCATAGAAAAAAACTATAGCAATTCCAATAATAACTCCACTATCATAAGGTATTTCAAGAAATCTTGAGAAAGCAACACCAACTCCTTTCATTTGACCAACTACGTATGTAAATGAGACAAAAATTGCACAAATCAAAGCAATAGTTCTTGCGTTTTGTGAATAATATCTTTCACCTATAAAATCAGGAACTGTAAATTTTCCAAATTTTCTAAGATATGGTGCGAGACATAGTGCTAGAAGAACATATCCACCAGTCCACCCCATCAAATATTGAGAACCACCATATCCTAAAAATGATATTATTCCTGCCATAGAAATAAAAGATGCTGCTGACATCCAATCTGCAGCAGTAGCCATTCCATTTAATACAGGGTGTATTCCTCCTCCAGCAACATAAAACTCTTTTGTACTTTTAGCTCTTGACCATATGGCAATTCCAATGTATAAAGTAAATGTAATTCCAACTAAAAAATATGTCCAAAATTGTGCATCCATCTTATTCTTCTAAATTATGTTTTTTGTCAAGTTTGTTCATTAAATAAACATATATAAAAATCAATATGACGAATATGTAAATTGATCCTTGTTGAGCAAACCAAAAACCTAAAGGAAAGCCTCCTAAATAAAAATTATTTAAACTCTCTGCAAAGAGAATTCCAAAACCAAAAGAAGAAATAAACCATACACTTAGAAGTATTCTTAAATACATAATGTTTTTTTTCCAATATTTTTCTTTCATATTTAATTCTTTATATTAAGTGTAATTTAAACTAAATGCTTTTATAATAATACTTCATAAAATTATAAAACCCTTGGTTTTTTTAAAATAAATTCACTGCATTAATACTGCTATATTATAATATTTTCAGGAAACTTACCATGTCGTCTCAAATCTTCTTTTTTTAAAATCTTAAATGATTTTGATTTTGGACCATTTTTAAGAATCTTGAATGAATCCTCAGGCATTGATGTCAATTTTCTTGTTTTTGTATCCATAACTCCAAATGCAAGATCTAAATGAGCTAGGTGAGTTCCGTCATTATCATAAAAATTTTGAAATAAAGAGAAGAATCTTCCATCTTCACTATAACCATCTATTTCAACATTAATTTTAAATTGAACTCCCATTAAGATTTCCTTGTAATAATGCATGTGTTCATAAAATA
>ERZ651776.4408-NODE-4408-length-13013-cov-7.665043_pt1 | contig 13013 bp, 15 predicted proteins | sample MGYA00514761_ERZ651776 | MGnify/ENA metagenome assembly ERZ651776 | reverse complement strand
ATTCTTAATAGCCTCGAACTTATTTCCTCCTACAGCACCTCCTGTCTCAGCAGCTCCACCTCCATCATCTGCCGTACCGCCGCCACGATTCTTGCGAAGCTCTTCATCACTAGTTTCTGGCACCGCAACAGGCTTAGCAACAGAAAACATAGAGACGCCATATTTACTAGGCAATCGTGTCTCACTGACTTCAGCCGCATCGAGCTGCATCTCTACTCTAACTGTCCATTCACAGTTGCAATGGTGCTCCTTCCTAGGCCAGGTCTTTACATCTAAACTTTGAATATGTGAGTGACAGAGGTGACGTATTTTAAGTGGTGGAATTTTCTCCAGACCCACTACATCCCAGTCAACCTCTTCAAAACGAGTCTTAAGCAGTCTCATCGTGCTGGCGCGATCATGCATTCGACTAAGACGAACCATCTCTTCTACACTTTCCATCTGCCGTTTCGCTTCCTCATCGATGATGTCTACAAACCTTTCTAACGCTGCAGTCCTTTCCCTTTCACCATCATAATTTCCTCGAGACAGATAAAACAGCTTGGCCATTCGACCAGCTTCTCTAATCTCAACTCCAGCTGCTGAGCTGCCGTACTCTGAACGCAGTAAAGCATAATTCTCTACCATAGCATCAAACCTTTCGATGGTAAGATACTGTCTCAGCTTGAGAAGTTCTACCTTACTAGTCCTCTTAGCCTTCCCAGAAGAATTGAATGCATTAAGATCAGTATTAAATAGAAAACCAGATGATATCATGAAGTGCCATTCATGATATTTTCATATTTTTATGAGGCACAGCAAGCTACTTGAATCGCACCACCCCAACCCCCCCTCTGCCTACAGGAGCCCATGGTGGACACTGGGCAGCATTAGGCTGGGTCGCCACTACCAAACCACCACCAAAACAGCCAAATATAACACTTGAGCGCACAATTGCACCGATTAGCCGCAAACGCCTTTTTCTTGTGGACTAAGTTACCCGGCCCCTCAAGGCCAAAACTATCCGGTGTTGCATTGCACATGCCACTGTCGATCGGCATGGCACTGGGCGCATTGCATCGGGATCTGGCTGCTGCCAGCATCTGCACAGCCAGCTGCCCCTGCGCGCACATGCCCCTGCCCCAGGGCGGGCGCATGCCAAAATGGCCGAAATGGCAACCGCGCCTTTTTTGTGTGGCATGTGAGGGATTCTTAGTGCCATCAATACTAGTCACATACAAAAGCATTGTTCATCCAGCAAAAGCATTGAACATCTATTTAACCACAATTAACCATTATTAACTAACTCTGTTTTGCAGGGAGCAAAACTTCGAATTCTCATTTTCCTCGTCTTTGGGTCCCACGTGCACGTGCACGTTTGTCACTGGGTGGCCTCGTCTCTTTGGCTTTCTCCTTCACCGGCTTGCTCGCATGCTCCTTTTTCTTCTTGCTCTTGTTCTTCTCTTGCGTTACAGACTCCTGGTCTAGATTGTAGGGGTTTGTTGGACACTTTAGACGCTTTGACCTACAAAATGCGCAAGTGGCATAGTGAGTCATCACAATGTGCAAGGCAAGAGCACTCTGAAGGTAACAAGAGCTGCCCATAGTGCTGAGGAGGTCCTCAGCTATAATTTGAGCCCTAGTATGCAACTTTCTGGTAACTTTGGAACTTTTTATGTCCTTCCCAGTGGGTGTGCGGGCGCTATGCCCATGGTGCGATCGAGTTGCTGGGGGATGACATAAAAAGTTCCAAAGTTACCCAAAAGTTGCATGCTATGGCTCGAATTGTAGCTAAGGACCTTGTTGGAACTATGCAAAGCCTCGGCATGGCCGGGTCCATAGCCCAGGCATGTCCCGGTGGTTTTTTCGGGTCAAAATGGCTCATATAGTCATATATGACCTATAGCTATGTGGACCAAAAAGAAAGGGTGCTTTCAGGATTGGCTAGGATTGACTCGATGGCGAGTTATGGGAGCCTTAGGCATGTAGTTGTGGTGGCATGGATGCTGAGACTGCTACTTTTTGCCTCGTCATGGGGGACATGTGTCATGTGAAGTGAAGGTGGCGGCACCATGGGCATAGCACCCACACACTCACTCAGAATGACATAAAAAGTTCCAAAGTTACCCAAAAGTTGCATGCTATGGCTCGAATTGTAGCTAAGGACCTCCTTAAAACTATGGACAACTCTACTGTCATGCAGGAAGCACTAGGAGAAGCTCAGGAGGCACTGCAACACACCTGTCACTCTCCCTAGGGTTACATTTCAAGAGTGTGTGCTTAGGCATAGGCTTAGGTTGGGCTTAGGCTCAGGCTCAGGCTCCGGCTTAGGCTTAAGCTTAGGCTTAGGGTTAGGGTTAGGGTTAGGGTTAGGCTTGGGCCGGGGCTCAGGCGTGTTGCATTGCCTTCTTGATCGTCCTAGTGGGCGTGCATCATCGCTGTCACTACAAACTTCTGAATCACCAACGTCCTCTCCATCACTGTCAACACGTACAACGGGTGGCCTCTCCTCTTTGGGGCTCTTCTTCTGCTTTGTCTTCTCCGTCCCCTTCTTCTGCTTCCGATCCTTGGTCTTCTTCTTCTCCGTCTCCTTCTTCTCTTTCTTTATTGGTACAGTCAGCTTCTTTAGCTGTATTGGTATAAACCTTGGATCTGGATTGTACATGTCTGGTGGACATGCTTGACGTCTCAACCTACAAAATGTGCAAGTGCCATAGTGACTTGTCACAATGTGCAATGCAAGAGCACCCTGAAGGTAACCACATGCATGCACCTTTCACTTGTGTTGACTGGCCTTTTTTCTTGTGCTGCTAGTGGGCGTTCATCATCGCTGTCACCTCTACCATCATCCTGTTCATCGCTGTCACCAAAGACCTGCTCCTCAGATGTTGCCTCGTCAGTAGTATCACCTTCATTACGATCACCAAGCCTGTCCTGTAAGTCTGCATATACTTGCTTCTTTTGAACTCTAGTACGTTTTTTCTTGCCAGCTGCCAGGCGTTTTGCATCAACTTTTGACTCCTTCACCCGCACATCGTTTTCCACATCTTCCCCTGCCGTCTGTGCATACAATGAATGTAGCTTCTCAATAAGATCAGGGTTCTCCTTGTACACATGTGTTGACATCCATGCATCATGAATCACACTTTTCCTAGTGTCTGATACATCCAGACTAACAAACTCTAATGACCGTAGATCCAAAACTTCAATGTCATTATCTGCCTCATAGTGAATCTCAAATTTATAGCTGGGTCCATGCATGTCCATTATAGGAGGAGCTTGCTCAGTAATGAGAGCATTGTATGGTGCAGGGTCTCCACTAACTTCACCATTCAATATGCTAGCCCACCACACTGTAATATGTTGTCCCACAATGCCATCGCTGAGCGAGTCAAAACCTGGTACATCCTCGCCTCGAATCCATTCACGCTTATCTTCATTTGGTCCTGGGTTCTCCCACTCCACCAAGTACACTGCCTCTCTATCTGGCCGTTTACTGCCACCAACCAATATGCATTCATACTCCACACTCTCCTTTTGAACTTTGGATGCTGCTGCAGCATCTTCCTTCATGTCATTTCTTAGCGTTGCTTCCACTTGCTTCATCACCTGACATGATCCAAGATTTATAACACATACAATGCCATGCTCATATACTAATGTGACATGTGGTAGACACACCTTGGAAACGCCCACAGTAATCTCATGGTTGCCACGGTCAAATCTCTTGCCACTATCATCCACATCCTTGTCAATATCGATTGGTCCATTGGCCTCTCTAGCTTTTTCTCTGTCTGCTTTGCTATAATTTCGATGGAGAATGGGTGGCACTCCTCTTGCATGCACTAGTGGTGTCTTCCCATGGCATTGTCCCTTGTCTTGCCACGGTGGAAGTGGCTCCCATTGGTATGATTTCTTCATTGCCTCCATCAATGGGCTTGTCATGAGATCCATCAAGATAGGTACCATGACCTTCTTCACTTTCCCTTTCACCACTTTTGTTCTCTCTTCCATGGTTGAGAATGAATCAAACAACTCAGTTGTGTACTCGATGTCAGATGTTGAGAACAATCCTGTGAATGTTTCATTAAGCTTCAGATGCTGGAACACGTTGACACGGTTCTCACAAAGCCTCTTGAGGTGACCTAGTTGTGTTCCTGTGTAGGGTTAGGGTTAGGGTTAGGGTTAGGGTCAGGGTCAGGGTTAGGGTCAGGGTTAGGGCTAGGGTTAGGGTTAGGGTTAGGGTTAGGGTTAGGGTTAGGGTTAGGGTCAGGGTTAGGGTCAGGACCTTTACTAGGGTTTTGCATTGGTGGCTTTGGAGTATCTGGCAACTTCCATAGCAAGCAAATGGTGCCTTGCCCTTCATTCCAGGGTGCACCATCTATTGTCAAGTTCTTGTAGTCCAGTTTGCACCCTCTAGTTTGATTTACAAAGCATGTATCAGGTTCTGTTGACACATGGGTGACCTTAAAAACAAACTGGTGTGGTCGGAGTTCATCAGGAGTGCGAAGGGCAAATCCTTCAAACTTGTCACCACAATCCACCACCAGCCATTTAGTGTAGTCAGGTACAAAGCCAACTACAATCACTTCTGTTGGTTTGCAGTTTGGATCTGTGTATGATCTTGCTACACTGTCGAGGTAATCTTGAAGGCACTTGACTACCTCCCGTCGCAACTGCTTTGTAATTGCCACAAACCTCTGGTCAATGAAGTTGTGGGTATGACCAACGATCAGGAAGTTTACATAGATGACATCAAAGACATTCGTGCGAACTAAGTACTCCATGTACATAAACAACACCCTTGCCTTGTTGTCAGATGCGCCATCAATCTGAAAGTGAAACACAGTTGGCCAATTTGCATCTGGGTCTTCCTTCACCTTCTTGAACAATGCATGTAAGCTAAGATGCAGGACGTGTACATTGTAGTTTGCATTCACAGCAACTCTAGGGTCTGCCACGTACAGCCAGTAACCCCAGCCATGAAAGACAATTGCTGTAGTTTTGAATGAATATCCCTCTGCACTTCCCATGCCTGGGACAGCCTTCCAATCTGACATACTATGCCCATGATGCATGAAGTTACTTGACTTGAATGAGCAAAATCCATCGCCACCACCTGACACCTCATCGAGCTTCTTCTTCCCTTTCTCCTCATGAATATCCATGGACATCCGTTCCAATTGCGCAATGAGGCGGTGCATTTTGAAACGCTCAATGAGCAAATCTACCCTTTGTTGGTTATGCGACGCAGCAGCTCGTTGTTTCATGATCTTGAGGGCAGAGCACACAGCACACTCCTGTTGCGCTGACCACTTGTTGAATGCAATCGTTGGCATTGTTGGCTCTTCATTCATATACAACCTTGCTCGTCGAAATGTGCTTAGGCTGCTCGCAGTAGGCTTTACAACCCCTGGCTCTGACTGTTTTAGTCCTTCAATATAGTCAAGATACAACTCTTTCTCAGAAATACCCTGAATGTGCTGATTCGAGTCAGTTGTCAGTTGTTGCGTGTTGCAAGACTTCTTATCTACATAGCTGTTCAGATACGCAACTGCATGGTTCAGCTTACTCCCTTTAGTCCCCTTTGGCTCTGTGATGTGAGGTCTTTCCATAATCACTTTCCTACCTTGGTAGTATGTTTTCACTGCGTTTGCCATGCACTCTTTTTTCCTTTCCATGTTTGGAGACGTCAAAAATCCTGCTGCTGCTGCCCAACACATATGACAAAGCACCTTCCCACTCATACGCCACGGGAGCAGGTGGACTGATACTGAACTGTCTGCACCGTATTCTGCATGGATCTTCCAGATGTAGTCAAGGACCAACTGCGATTGCTGACTGCCCTCAAAATCATACCTTAGTTGCTGTATAGTGCTAACATTTCTTTCAAGCTGTTTTTGCATCTCGAGATCAGTTATGACAGTTGATGCGCAATCATCATTTTTGACTAGTCTCACACCATGGCACCCATATTGCCCTATCTTTGTGCCATCAGGATGCATGTAGCATAAAGCTCTCTCGCACTCGGCAGAAAGAAAGTGACTCGTACGCACAGCATATGAGTGATTGCCACCATAGTTATTTGACTTTGATACTACACTGGCAGTGCTCAAATTAACAGAGCAATCTGCGCTAGACGATTTTTTCTGTTTGTCTTCTGTTTGACAATGTTTACCTGCACAGCTTCCAGAACTCTTTGCCTGTGTGCGTGTGAGCCAAGCATCCACCTCTGCCACAGCTGGTGCGTCGTCCATCATGAATGTTGATCTTCTATTTTGCAAAATGCTTTCACGCGTGACCTGTTCTGTTGTGTTGCTCCTGGCACTGTCATGAAATTTCTGTACACAATGCAGTATCAATGGCATGGATTCAAATCATATCTCTGCAAACTCTGTGCGCATACTAAATGTGCACTAGCACCAGCAAGTAGGCCGTAACCTGTGCTCTGCCCACAGCAGGTGTTGCCTTTTCTTCAGAGGCCGCAGTTTCATCTCCTGTGGCCCATTCGTTGTTTGCAAACTGAGTTTGCGAGATTTTGGGCCTGAATGGTGTTCCAGAGTCCTTTGGATGAAGCACAGGTAGAGGTGGTAATGGAATATCCTCCAACTCTACCCGACGCTGCTGGGCTGTTGCAGTTGGTTTCGTATATGAAAAAATATGATGCGTGCTCTGTGTGATTTTTGCAACGGGTGGCGGTCGAATTCCCATATCTGAGAAGAAGTTGTACACATCTGGAAACTGTGCCATGTCGAATTTCCCTGTAAACATGGCATTGGTTAGGTTCTCCTGTCTCATATGCAAATGAAACTTCCGGACTAGTCTCGTCCAGACATATTACATAAATTACCGGCAGTAAAACACTCCTTGTTCGTCGTTTGTGCAGATCTTGCAGGATACGCTAACAATACTAGATAGGCTACTGCCACGATAGTCTTTAATCTGTAAGTCACCGTTACCATCTTTGCGCGGAAATTGCCATCGCCAAAGATTTGGGTTTCACCCAGACTGAAACCAAAAAAACACACGACGGTTTCACGCCAGATCGTTCCTGTAGATGTTGGATCTCTCGAAGCATGGCAAGCATAGCACTTATTTGTCTAACCTCTGCACGAAACTTCCGGACTCCTTGAGTCCGGAAGTACTGATTTGATTCCTGTCAGGAGAATCGCTATAGGCAAGTTTTCTCAGATGAACGTCTCGAATGGCTAGTACTACGTCGTCGACCCCCACAAAGACAGCTGAGGACAGGTAAGTGGGACATATACCGTACAATATTGAAAGTGTTACCTATGTTGAACAGCTTTGACGTTGCTTGTCTAAATTGTACGCCAAACTTCCGGACTTACGTAGTCCGGAGGTATTGTCCTGAATGCATTGTTCACAGGTGTCATGATCATGCTGTTGCATCGTGGGAACAAGTTCACCCAGGCCACATAAATAAGTTTTGCACAGCAGCACAGTTTGCTGCGAAAGCAAACGCTTTGAAGAGATTCAAAACCCAGTTTCCTATTGAACAATTCGATCATGGCAGCAGCACATCGGGTAAGGGTAATACTGTACTATGCCCGTGCTGAATTTTGTTTGCGCAGCTCTGCAATCCGATAACTTGTTACATTCCGAAGAGATGAAAAAGCTAGAAGGCGCTGCTCGAGTTTCGTATGAAGATTTTTTAGATCCAACAGGATACCACGAACAGACTACTGAGAAGCAGACTACTGACAAAGCGGCCAAGCAATCTGGGGTGTATTTTCAATGTAGTAGCGCAAACTGATTTTGATTTATGTGTGTTGCAGGAATCCCATAGAACTCATAAAGTATTCCCAGGCGATGGAAGTGCAGTGCTGTCTCCCCCACTGCAAGGTGAATCAACTTTGTAATTTGCATATTTGTGCACATAGAGAATAATTCATCGATTTGCAGATAGGATTGCACGCAATTGCACATACGTAGGATTTTAACAATTATTTGCAGGCTTGAAGTCACTGAAGCTAGTAGATGAAGATGACGAGTCGTATCTCTTGAAAGTGTGTGAAGCAGTCAAGCATCGTGTGGCAGATCCCGATCTGCAAAGCAGATCTGTTCATCCGGAGGATTTTGCTAACGTGTATCTGCATGACAGCCAGGGGGGATATCAAGACTATGCGCGACTGAACCAAGTCAAAGCCTTTAGACAGGAAACATTTGCCAATTCTCAAGCACTATTCATCTTGAAGGAATATCGAAATGAAAAATCTACAATGAAAACATTGATCGAATGTGTCAAGGCATTTTTTGGCGACGAGATAGGGGGAATACTCACAGGCAAGAAACAGTTTGAGCTGCCAGATGTGATTGTGGAAATGGAAAGGGAAGTACAGATGGTGCCATCCTTTATGGTCTTCTCCAGCAACTTTCAAGGAACAGATTCGCACTACTCAGTAATCAAAATAGTTGCTATGGCAGGTCTGTTTCAAAACCTAACCCTAACCTAACCCTCACCCTAACCCTAGCCCTTGTGAAGGAGAGGGACTCAAGTTGGAATGCTTCTATCATGATGGCTTGGTATCCCCAAAATTCCAACCAATGTCAAAGGCGAATAAGGTGGAAAACAAGGTCTTAAATTACATCGCATGGATGCCCGCAGTAACTTTTCTGGAGCAGTGTGTAGCAGTGCAACGTGACCAATTGTTAAGTCAGTATGTGTTGGCGTGGGTCCCAAATACATGTTCCTTAGATGTAATGTTGGTGGGGCTTGCACTTTTCAAATGGGACAAAGTTATTAGAACTGGGGGCTTAACATTATTGTGTGGTGGGGAGTTTGCTGAGCCCATTCGCCTGGCTCAAGAAATCCTGATCGGCTTAGCGCAAGCTTCTGTCGGAGTTGACAAAAGTCCAAGGATGGGAGTGCTGACGACAATGAGGGATCTGTGTGTCGACTTGATGGAGTGGTACACAACAGAACGAACATGGGTGGGTTCTGACGACGCTACAAGTGGCTCATATGAGTATGTTCCTTATAATCATAACAATTATGCACAAGCGACGTTCATGGCGTTCCAACTGCTGCGATTTGTGCATGGCCGAACTCATGATTTGAAATCCTTCCGTCCAATTTGGATTTCTGCAGTCCCAGACTCAAGACAGGCTAATGTTGTGTTTCAAGAGCTTCTGCAATTTTCCCTGCTCCTCATGCAACTAGCGACTCAACATAAAAATGAGGAACATGTGCATGTTGTTGCAGCTATTCTAGCTTTGGTGGATGCAATGGAATTGCACATACAGATGCTTCTTGCAACACAGGCAACTGGCAATATGAAAGTCCTCCAACAGCAGTTTTACAAATGCATGGCCAAGGTAGATGCAATGGATCCTGTGTGGATGGGGGGTCAATTTCATCTAATGTGTGGTGTACTTCTCACATATGTTGGGTACCGTGGCTGTGATGAAAGACCATTGCACCCCAACATTCAATGGGATAGCCCAAGTATGGATCAAAAAGCATGGGCGACAATGCCACCAGAAGAAAAACATGAAAAATCCCATACGCCAGATGAAAAGCTAGATGCAAAGGCACAACTGGGCACAGATGATAATCCAGGGACAACTGCAGAGGCAGGGGAAAGTGCAACAGGAAACAAAAATAAACCACCTGAGGTTATTGAAACGACAGAGAAAAAACCAGATGAAATGGCAGAAGGAAAGGCAGATGTGCCAGAAGCAAACTCAATTAAACAGCCAGATGTACAGAAAGATGGACCAGCAGAGGAAGCTGGCAACCCGATTGAGGTGCCTGGCATCACCCTGACCCTAGCCCTGACTGAACCCTAGCCCTAGCCCTGACCGAACCCTAGCCCTGGCCCTGACCTAACCCTAACCCTAACCCTAATAAAGGGCAATGCACCTGTAGAGGGCAATCGCGCCACAAGCGTGCCTGAAACGACAGACACACCGCCAGCTGAGACGATTGAAGCAAAGCCAGCTCAAACGGTAGACAAAGATGCAGATGCAGCAGACGAGGAACAAGCCTATATAGCGCTAACACAGGCTTTTGAGGAACCAGGCAAAGAATGGCTGACTCGAACTGCAGCTGTGAAGAACGGTGATACACTCCTACCAGCATTGTCAAAGCTTGACACTGATCACCTGAACCGAATAAGTGAATTTTGCAAGACGTTCAAGTCCACTGTAAGTCAACATGGTGGTGAAAAAGTCCCTACAAAGCACAAAAAGACCCCATTCACATCAGTAGGGCAAGCAGGCTCCGATGATGAACAATCGGTAGATGAAGATCAACCGGCAACAAAAACCCAGATAAAAGTAAAGAAAGAACCACTTGACAAACAGACAGAGCTAAAGGCAGAGTTGAAGACAGAACCACCTCTCAAAACGTCACAGCTAAAGGAAGTGCTACGGGCACAACCAGAGGCACAGCAAGATGCAGTGGTAGAGAAGGCACCTGAAGGAAAGGGCAAGGTAACGGCAGAGGTAAAGGGTAATGAACAAAAATATCTTCAAAGGCAAGAGCCAGAGGGACAGCCACGGGCAGCACAGGGCAGTGAAGGCATAGAAACACCAGCTGAACCATCAGCTGAACCATCAGAGGAAGATGTATCGGCATTGCTGGAGCTGATAGGTGACGTAATAGTGGAAGAAGGTCTAGAGGCACCTGACGAAGCCAAGGCAGAGGAAGATGGCGATGGAGATTCTGGTGATGCAGATGGGGGTGAGCAGGAAGTGATTGGCAGTGCCAAAGGAGATGGAGGAAAACCACACAGTAGCAAAAAACTGCAACGCCATCAACTTGGTGGTCGTGCTCCTGCACCAAAAGGGACAGACTCTGCAGAGCAGAATATAGAGAGCCTACTCTCAATGAAGCGTGTTACTGGAAGAAAATCGGAGGTAAAAAAGCTGGTATGTGAGTTTGTCGAGCAAACAGCAATTGAGTTGGCAAAACGTTCATATGCAGCGACTTACTGCCATATTACAGGAGATACGCATTCACAACTGATAAAGCAAAGAATTGCTGGGATGATCGCAGGAACTGAAGCAGCTGTGGCCAATGTTATGAACAATGCAGATATTGAAAAGAAGCTTGGATACATGCCAGGTCACTGGCGTGAGGTAAATGAGCGTGTGACAGAGGCTTGGGATGCAATGGCTTTAGGAGACACTGCAGGATTTATCACTGTCCAACACAACCCAGTCAAGGAAATCCATTCAAATATGAAGAAGTTTCCACCAACAGTCTACTTCAGGCACCTTCTTGGAATGGATGATGAAGCATCTAGGAAGCTAGCAGCTTACCAGGCATGCATGTTGATCACTGCTTGAGATTATTTCTAACTGAGATATGCATGCAGGACAGAAAGGGACTGATTGAACTCAAGGGCTGCATTGAGGAGTACGACAGTGGTGCTGTGGATGTTGGAACTGTGTATGCTGGTGGACACATGTTCACTACCATGCCACAATGCATTCTAACAGGCATGCTCTGCGAAGATGATGAGGACTGTGGATTGGTACCAGGCAATGTGAAGCAACATGACTACTACACAGAATTCTATGTGGGACCACAAAGGGCTGCGCCAGGCACAAGCCACAAGGAGGTGGCTGAGATAGGAGGTGCCAAGACTGCACAGGATGACAGCTCCTCTATTATAACCCTAACCCTGACCCTAACCCTAACCCTAACCCCTAACCCCTAACCCTAACCCTAACCCTAACCCTGACCCTAACCCTAACCCTTACAGAGCACTACCATGCTAATATGTATCCCTTGCAGGGGACACTGCACAATTTCTGGTGAGAGCAGTGGTTAAAACAACAGATTGTAGAATGCGAGTGGTGGCGATGCAACACTTCACAGATTCTACTGGAGACAGTGCGATACTCATCCGAACCTCAGATGTTGTAGGGGCCGATCGGAAACAGAGAGACCGAAATGTTGTGGTGAATGGTGAGCACGTGATTTTGCACGCCTGCATGAACATAGTGAGCCTCTTCTCACTGCAGGTCCCTGTTTGGATGTGACAAGCGCAGAACCACTTGGGGTGCACATGTCAGATATGCTAGAGTTCCTTGACACAGGCTTTCTGACAGCACCTAAGGTCGATGTGGATCCTCTCCAACGGCAAATAAATACGCCTTCAAAGAGAGCGAAGGGTCAGGAATTACCAAAATCAGATCCATCTACATGGTGGGTTTACAAGCAACATGGCGGCACTGGAAACAAGGAAAATAAGCCCCGCACATACAGACGGGTAACATCAGCAGAGAGAAAGGTAGCACTGTCCTTGCAAAAGCCTGTGCCCATACCAACTAAAAACAAGGCATCGCCACGTGGCATGTCACCAAATGATTCCAAGGCCAAGTCAACACCTGATACCAATCCCAAGCCCAAGTCAGAAAATGGGTCCAAGACCAGGACACCAGACACTTGCAGGAAAACAACAGCACTCACCAAGAACGGAAGGAAACCGCTGGACCAGACACCAGAACAGGATTCGAACCAGGGAGATAATGAGGGGGCAGGTGATGATTCTGGTCTTTTTGGCGGAGACAACTCAGAGGTAGATGGCGAGCCTAACCAAACTAAAAAACGATCACTACAATCACCAGCAGACAGTGAAGGAGGACAATTAAAACAGCACCCTACCAATGAGCGTGAAGCTCGCAGTGCAAGCCTTGAGCTGAGGGTAACACCAGCCCTTTCCATTATGGCACGGTGTGAACCATCAACCTGTGCACATGCAATATCATCAGAATTGACAAGTACACTGATCCCAATTTATGCTAGAAACGGGAGCAGCGCGTACAGGACGCAGAGGAAGAGGTTGAGAGGAATAGAGAACAATTCGAAGCTGACAAAAAGGCATTTGAATCTTCTACATTCCTGCCACGTAAACCGGTGAAAGGCAGTGCTGACTTAGAAGAAGAAGAAGAAGAAGAGCCAGAAGATGGGAAAAATACGAGGAAGAAGAAGGGAAGGACGAAGGGAACGGCAGCAAGGACAGATCCCTAACCCTAAGCCTAAGCCCAAGCCTAAGCCTAAC
>ERZ651776.4405-NODE-4405-length-13017-cov-4.416074_pt1 | contig 13017 bp, 7 predicted proteins | sample MGYA00514761_ERZ651776 | MGnify/ENA metagenome assembly ERZ651776 | reverse complement strand
GAACCCAACACTCCCACCTGCTCACACCCAAATAACCTATTTAATTTTCTTCACTGTCGTTTGTCGTTTTTCACTTGTCTGTGGGTGGTGGGTGTAGTGTTTTGTTCATAAGTCCCGTTTTGGGATTAATTATCGCGCTTCTCGCCCTTGGAGGGACGTATTTAATGAGAAACAGCAGCGACGAGCTTGGAATCCGAGTAGAAATCGTTCGCAATGTGCTCATTTGGGCCATCACTTATTTGCTCATTATCGCCTTACGAGCTGAAGATATGAACCAGTGGCAACCTTGTCTAGTCGTTTTTCAGCAAATGATGCTTACCTACAGCATGATTGTCATGCCATGCAACAACAGCAACAATCCATTTGCCTGCTGTTGGAACAAAGGGAAGGTTTTCCCGAATTTAAGCGATATCAGTAATAGTCAAATATCCCCAGAAAGCGGTGGAAGTGATCGATCCTCACATGGCCGCAGGAGTGTGAGCTCCCACTATAGCGTCAGCGGCTCATGGAGCGATGTTAGCAGCCAAATGAGCATGAGCTTCTTTGATCAAGGGCTCGACGTACTGCTAGATACCGATAAGGGTATAGCAATCTTCAGCGAACATTGTGCTAAAGAATTTAGCGTTGAAAATATTCGGTTTTGGCTTGCTGTGGAGGAATTTAGGAAATTTGAGCAATTAAGAAACACTGCCATAAGTGAGCGGAGAGAAGAGGAGGAGGAGGAGGAGGAGGAGGAGGAGGAGAGGGAGAGATTGGCAGAGGATAAGGGGAAGGAGGAGGACAATGCAGCAGGCGAAGAGGCTGCTACCTCCGGTAGTGCCATAGATGCCGTCACTTCCAACAACGACGACGATGGTACAAAACTACCTGCCGGGGAAAAGCGTATTCAAGTGGATGAAAAGATTAGAGAAAAAATTACTGAAGCGGCGACGCAGATCTATGGGGACTACGTAAAGCCAGGGTCAGAAACGCAAATAAATGTGCCTAGCAAAATGCAAAAGGCGATTAAGGCGAAGATCGACGCTAAGGAAATCAGTATACACATGTTTGATGCAGCCCAGCAGGAGATTTTTAATCTCATGAGTCGAGACAGTTACCAGCGCTTTCTGAAGGCGAACCACAGGAGGGCAATGAAAAATGCTGAGGCAATAGCAAAGGGCAAGAGGCGAGGGAGTGTACACATGAGTCTGAGTAGGGTAAGCTCCGGGAGGAAGTGATATGTGATAGCTATGGATGTTGATGTCTAAGTTTACAGCTAGCAGAATTTGCAAAAGGATCTTTTGTTCTTTTTAGTGACTGGGATAATGAGAATATTGCACTTTCCTCGCTTGGCACCCTAGTCTAGCGAGGGGGCGAGGATAGCTGAATAAAGAGGGAACAAAATGAGGTTCCTTTCTTTTTTATTTTAATACATCGCCACCACCTTTGCGCCTTCGAACCTCAAGACGTCTTTCTGAATCTATTCGCCCTGCCACCTACCCCCACATCAACAAAGAACATATCAAGAAAAAGCAATTAAAAATAAGTCAAATACTTTAAAAGTCAACTTCCCCAAGTTCTCCTTACATTTGCAACGGGAGGAAAAGTATGACGGTATGGAATCCGCCTCCCTCTGCCTCAAACTCCCCCTTCGCCACCCCAACAACTACGAAACGGTCTGCCAATATTTCGCTCCCTATGAGCCCTATTGTGAGTTCGCGACCTCGAACATCGTCTAGTTCGTCCTCAAAACGCCCCGAGGTGAGTTTTATTTTAAATTTAAATTCGAAAAATAATGGAAGCCCTCACACAGAAGTATAACGAACACATTGCATGGATCTTTTATTTCCTCTGTATTCACACCGCCGTCTGAAAATAACCGCTGCTTCTTTGGTTAATGCGCAATAAAAGGATGATAATATCAATCTGTCCAATGTTTGGACGACCACCTTTTTGCAGTCGCACTCCCAACGCCCTCAAACATCCCAGTCGATGCGGAAAATACACCCTTTTGGCATGACTTCCACGTCTTATACGCACTGCAAGCGTCGTGACCCAGTTCTCAAGTCGATTGTGACAGAATTGGCCCGCCGCAGACCCCATGACGTCCCCGGCATGAGCCATTCCAGCAGCGCAAGTAGTATTGGTCTGGAATCCCGCAAGTATGTTCCCCTGAATTTGGACTCCAAATACATTACCATGAAGAACGAAATTGAAAGAGAGGGGAATAAGAAAGCGCAAGCGGAAGCTATACTCCGGCTCGCCACAACACTGAAGAAGAAAGCGGAAGAACCTGACACCAAAAAAGTGAGTAGCTCCCAAGACACCAAGAACAAGGGTCGTCAGATGATGAACACGAAAATCGACAGCAGCAAAGCCAACGACGTCCGTAATAGGCAAAAGCAGTACTCCCGCCAGATCGATAAAGCCGCCGGCAAGTCTATCGAGCTACAGATCGACACGATTACTCGTGCCGTGGTGCAGAACTTTCGCAAGCTCATTAATACTGAGAGGTGCGCGCTTTTCTTGATGGATCACAATACCAACGAGCTGTATTTCAAGCCCGTCGGAGGGTTGGATGCTGACGTGCCTGAGATTCGCTTCCCCGCGACCGCTGGGATTGCCGGGTGGGTAGCAACCCACGTCAAGGAACTGAATATCCCTGACGCTTACATTGATGATCGCTTCAACCCAGAGATTGACAAGAAGACGGGGTTCCGCACTCGTAACATTTTGTGCATGCCCGTCATGGATCAAGAAACAGGGAAACTGCTTGCCGTTTGTCAAATGGTCAATAAATTTGAGAAGCAAAAGGTCGATGGAGGTGAGGCGGATGCAAAGGACAAGAAGAAAAAGAAGACAAAGGATAAGCAATATGTATCTTTCGGTAGCGAAGACGAGGCAACGCTTCGGCGGTGCTGCATGCGCGTTGCCGAGGCGCTTCACGTCCTCCGCGAACTCCAGAGGAAAGAGAGCGAGCAGCAATCGCTCGCAATTAAGCAGAAGCGCAAGGCCGGGGTCCACAACCGCCGCAGCGCCCGGGAAGATGTGTCATCGCGGCTGGCAGGAACTGATCTTGTGCGGTCTAGGCGCGGCAGCAAGAGCCACGCCGAAATGTCCGACGAGCTGAACCTCGGCCCTCGGACACACCGTTCGTCCTCACGGCGTTTGAGCAGGGGGGACATCATGGACTTGAATCTGGATGATGTTGCCTCCCCCTCTGCCTCTACGAGCAGGAGGGGAAGTGTGGACTTGTCGAACGTGAGCAGGAGAGGAAGCGCAGACTTTACGAACGGGAGCAGGAGAGGAAGCACTGACTTTACGAATGCCCCCGTCTCTTCGCGACGGGGAAGCGTCAGCGCCGAGGACGGAGGAGGAGGAATGAGGAGTCGCAGAAATAGCTTTGGTATCAACGCGGAATCGTCCATCGGACAGACTCCCGACCCCCGTGGACGGAGACTGAGCAAGGGGAACGTGCTTGATGGCCTCGATGTTGAAAATTCGCCGAGTAGGCACGGCTCTAGGAGTGGTTCCAGGCGGGGCAGCTTCAGCGGGGCGGGGGACGGAGAGGGACTGAGCGTCAACAACCAGGCCAAGAACGAGGTGATCAACTTCATCAACTTCATGAGCATAGAGACGGCCAAACTGGAGGCGGAGCAGAGGGCCAGAGAGAAGGCGTTGGAAGGGGACGTGTACGGAAATGGTGCGAGCACCGCAGCCGAGGCCTTCAGCAAGTTCAACTTCAGGGAGGCCTCCGGACCTCAGATGACCGGCAAGGGCCAGACCCTTGACTCCCAGGAGAAGAGAGACGCGGTGAACAAGATGAAGAGGCAGAAGGCCTACACGAAGCAGATGCAAGAGGCGGGCAACGACAACGAGCGATTAATGAACGCGGCTTTGAGGGGTATCATCAGCAAGTTCAAGCAGCTTCTCGAGTGTGAGAGGTGCGGTCTGTTCTTTGTCGACGACGACACGGACGAGCTGTACTTTCAGGTGGAAGAGGAGGGTGCGGAAATTCGGTTCCCGAAGCACCTTGGTATCGCTGGGAGTGTATGCATGAGCGGGGAGGGCATTCTCATTCCCGACGCTTACAAGGACAGCCGTTTCAACCAGTCCGTCGACAAACAAACGGGCTTCAGGACTCGCAACATATTGTGCCAGCCGATCAAGAACATAATCGGAGACGTCATTGCAGTGGTACAAATGGTGAACTGCAACAAGGAGGGAGGGTTTGGGAAGAAGGACATTGACACGTTGGCCTCCTGCGCAACCAAGGTAGCCAGAGGACTCGAGGCGATCAAGGACACCTCCGCTGATAAACTCAAGTCCGCGACGCTCATGGAGTCGAGGATGCAGTCCGTGGAAACCATCAACGAAGTTATCCGAGAAATCAATAAGGAGATTGAGAAGGACAAGCGCGCGTATTTGGCTCGGAGGAAGGAGGAATCGAGGCACGAGTATTCTGCGAACGAGGCGGCTGCGAGGTTCACCTTCAGGGACAGGAAAGAGGACAAAAGCAAGTTCATCGGGAATATTGTTGAGGAGAAGATTCCGGAGGTCGAGGAGAACACCCAGAACTACCAGGATAACCACAAAAAATTCAGGGAGATTTTCGGGGAGTGAAGAGAGTTGAAAGAAAATGTATGACAAGCACTATTGTTTTTTGGGATTCCGGGTAATTATGCAGGGACTCTCACGCCAGGCCAGTCATCCCGCCAGCAATATGCGGACGGATAGCCGGACAAAACAGACCATGCCAGCAATGCCTACCCATTCATAGATCACATTACACGGACCACAAGGTGCACACACTATGTTATTAGATGTACATGACGCATACACGGATCGAATCGTATATTTTGGCGGGGGATTAGCGATTAGAGTACCACGAAAACAACCATCAAAAAAACCAAATAAACAATTCGCAAAACAGGTATTTGTCGTCCAATGATTGTTGCTGCGCCTCTAATACAAACACTAGAAAGATTCGAAGAAGAGGAAGGGGAAGGTTAGAGAATTTTTTGTCTTGAACCGTTCCTTGGTTTGGTTCAAAAAGTAAAATTATAAACTTGGAGAACAACAATTTTGCGAAATTTGTGGGCATTTGGCATTTGCAATTCAAAAATCCCTTTCCTTACAATATCTACGAATCATTCATTCCTGTTCAGCAGTTTTCGCGTACTTTCGTTGTTTTTCTTCGTTTGTGTATGTATATATCTCCTACCGAACCCCCTCTCTCTCTGTTTCCCCCTCTCCTTTCAAAGTGCCTCCAACCCCTTCACGGCCGTCACCAAAAAGCGCCTCCTATGCCCCACGTCCTCGTGCAGCGGTACGATCGAAAAAAAGTGGCTGGCGGTGACGATTTTAACCGCCCTCTCTACCTCCCCGTAATATTTACGGACGTGGGTCCAGAATACGGACTCGAGTTCTTTAGTATATCCAGGCGGCACAGTTGAAGAGAGAATGTCAGCGATGATATGGTCATATCCTATCAAGCTCTGATAAACCTTACTCAAATCATAAACAGGGCTACCCTCAGTCGTATAACGCTCTCCTAAAAGGCCGCGGGGGTCGATGAGTTTTATTTGTTTTATTTCGGAGGAGGAGGAGGAGGAGGAGGAGGAGGCGAGGGAGGGTGTAAGAATCGCGTTGGTGAACACAGGGTCACCGTGGATTATTTGTACGTTTGTCGGTATTCTCGTTGTCGAAATTCTCTTTCCTCCCTCTTCCTCCGCGGAGGAGGAGGACACCTCAGCGGAGGACATCTCCTCAGCGGAGGAGGAGGACACCTCAGATAACAATCTTTGCAACTTTTGGTGCATTGCGTCGAGGTCGATGTGAGGGGAGGACATGGACGCCACAGCGTGGTCGTATATGGAGCGATACTTAGTGAAACGTGTGCGGACTTTTTCGCCGATCCAGGAGATTGTATTGTCGTCATCTGTGTTGCTTTTGCTGTTGCTGTTTTTGTTGTTGTCTGTGTCATTGGCTACATCAGTAGCAGCACCAGCACCAGCACCAGCACCAGCACCAGCACCAGCATCAGCACCATCATCCTCATAGCAATGCAAACCCCTCAAAGTCTCTAACAGCATTTCAAGAACGTCCTTTGTCAATTCGAACCGCCTATGGAGATGAGAGAGTGTGGGACCGGGGAGGAAGGGGAGGAGTATTGTGTGCAGTGCTTCTGAGGTTTCGTTTTCCTCCTCAATGTTTTTATTTTCAATTAAAGTGGGTGCGACACCCTTCACACCATCCCTGGCCATAGCGTATCGATACCATCTTTCCTCCGCCAAAATACTCGTAGCTGGTCCCGTTTTACGTACGATATCAATCTCGATTTGCGGGGAAGAGGAAGGAGGGGAGGGGTGACGGAGGAGAGCAATCTTGTTGAATGATCTTGCTGGTAGCATTGTTGCCAGAGCTGTTGCTACAAGTAGGAGTTATTAATTAGGTGGTGAGGAGCACAGAGCAGAAAGGGCCGTGGGGGGGTGGCAAGGTACAGTGATAATATCCTCCTCACTCCACATTTGCTTTGAATCTCAGACGAGGTCGCTGACTAACTTATCAGTAGTAGAACATATATATTGCGTTTTTGTAGATAAAGGAACTATTTTCAGGGGTTTTTTAATATTAAAAATAAGAATCCAGTGGAAACTTAGAAAATAAATTTAGTCGATATTAAACGCACGCACGCACAGTAAACACTCCCACAACGTGTTATTATGCCGATGCTACGGCATAATAACACGTTGCAGTGATTTGGGTTGTCTCCTCCTTAGGAATTTAATATATAGTTGTGAAGCATCTACGGGCGGGGCTTAAGTCCCAGAAAATAACAACAATAGAGGGTCTCAAACGGTGTTCCAGATGTCCGCCCTGCTCATCCTCCTCGTCCCCTTCCTTGTCTTCTTAACTCATCGCCCCGTAATACACCACAAATTCACGTATGATGACATGTTCGCTATCACTGGGAACGCGGTGGTGAATGGCGAATGGTCGGGGGTCTGGAAAGGGGAAGAGAGGTGGTGGTGGGAAGAAGTTTGGTACAGAGACTTCTGGGGGAACTACATATTTGATGAATACGACAACGAGAAGAAGAAGAAGAACAGCAGTAAGAACAACAACAATCAGAATCTCGCCAATGACAACGACAACGACGACGACAACGACGACAACGACAATGAATCTGGCTTTAAACCATGGACTCACAAGTCCTACCGTCCCCTCTCGTCACTTTTCTACGGGTGTGTCTACCGTCTGCCACCTACATCGTTTTGGTATAGATTCCTTTCAGTCGCTCAGACCTTCGCTTGCGTAAGCCCACTCAATGATTGGGGAGTGGGATTTTGCCCCACATCATCAGAATCAGAATCACCATCAGAAATATGCTCCCTGCAAACGCCAACGCCAACGCCAACTCCAACGCCAGAAGAACTAAAATCCCATCTCCTGCATCTCCTCGTTCTCTTGCTCCACCTAATCGTCGTCCTCATGTTCTACATTCTCCTCCGTCTCCTTGCGTCTACCCTCCCTCCACCCCTTTCTCTCGCTGACCGTCTATCAAGGACAGTTCTCTTGGTATTATTCCCGACAAGTGTCTTAGCAGTGCATCCAACGACAGCAGAAGTAATATCAAACGTATCGAACGGCTCAGACGCCCTTGGAATGTTCTTCGGATTCATCGCTGTATATCTCTGGGTGCTGGTACTGTATCTACGTCGAAGACGTCGCAGCGATGCCAAAGCCAGTTCACCAATGGTTGGAGAAAAAGTGGTAGAGGCTTTAATAGGTATGTTCGTCTGCGTTTGTGGAGGATGTGGCATGTTGTGTAAAGAAACTTCCGGGATGATTTTGGTGTTCATTCTCTGGGGGGAGATTGTGTACGGCTCCCGCATCCGTTCCGACTCCAAAAAGTCCAAGGAGAAGGGGCTGACCCCGTTCGCGCAGACTCTTGTACTTCTCGTTCCCCTGATGTTCTATAGACGATGTAAACTGACATCCGGTACGGAGTTTGAGTTCAGTGGGTATTACAACCGCCTCGCTACGATTGGTGGAAGTGGCAGGAGTGAGGATGGAGTCGGGGATTTGTTAAACTGGTACAACGGCGTCTCCAAAATACACTTCAGAGCATTCGCTATGGTGTTTAGGCACTTGGTCCCAATCCGCCGTGTCAACGGCGGGGTGGAGGGACTTTGTATTGATTTGAATTTTGACCGGGGAGAAGATTGGTGGGGGGTGGTCGTGGGGAGACAGGTGTTTGTCACGACTGTGCACGTGATTGTGATGGTGGTGACAATAGCACCGCTGTTGTCCTTGAAAAAACCCAAACCCCTCCAACTCCAACTAAAAATTACCCACTTGGCCCTAACAGGGGCCACAATACTCTACATTCCCTCCTCCCAACTCCTCTTCCCCATCGGATACGAAGTGTCCGAAAGAGGGATGTACGGGTTGCTACCAGGGGTGGGGGCGGGGGTAGGGTGGGGAGTTTGGAGTTTGGTTGGTGAGGGGAAAGAGAGGTGGATGTGGATGAGGATGAGGACGAGGATGAGGATGAGGATGAGGATGAGGATGAGGATTGGATTGTGTATCTACCTTCTCGTAACAACACTGTCAATGTCTCTCACAACACACGCAAGGAACAAACTCTGGCACGACCCGCTCACACTATACAACTCCACCCTCCTCACAAACCCCGGATCCCTCATCGGTCTCCGCGGTCGTGGATGGGAACGGTTCTTAGCCGGTGATCTAACCGGTGCACTGGGAGATTTTGAGCTCATTGCGACGAGCGGGGGCGAGGAGGAGAGGCTTGTGGGGGGCATGGTTGGACGTGTCCGCCTTGCTGGCGTGATCGACGGCGTTAACGCGTTCATCGCAAATGCTGACGATGCCCGGGTGTGGGGCACAGAAGATTACAATCGACAAAGAGCAGAGGAAGTATTAAGGATGACAAAAGACGTTAACAACCACGGAAGGCCTCAGGCGCTGCATGATTTGGGGTATTTGTTATGGTTCTCACCATCATCCTCAACAGAGACGATGGAGGCGAGGATGTATTTCGATTTGGCAATTGGTGACGGAAGTCTAAGGACAATACAGAGGTTTTCTCCCGGGACGGGGAGGAGGACGTGGGCGAGTATGCTTAATAACGCGGGGTGTGCGAGTTTTTTTTCCAAAGAAAATGAGGGGGAAGGGGTAGTGGAGAGGAGAATAAGGGGAAGGGAACTGTTCGAGATTGCAGTAGGGTATTTCCACGGTGAAAATGAAAATGAAAATGAAAATGGTACCGGAGAAGAATTAACACCTTACACCGTAGGCGTCGGAAAAATACTCCTCTACAACCAGTGTATCTCCCTAATCCACTTCCACTCCATCCCTGCCGCTCACCAATGCCTGCAACGCCTTGGTGCTGACTATGTAAGTCCTGACAGAAAGGTGCAAGGGAGGGATGTTGAGAGGATTTTGGGGGAGAAGGAGAAGCTGGGGGAGGGAGTGGAGGTGGAGCCGTGGTGTCTTTTTACTTTTATGTAGTAAAAGGGTGTGGAGTGAGGGAGAGTAGAAGGTTTTTAGCGTAGATGGACCGTAGATTTTTTCTTAACGTTTTCTCTTTTCACTTTTTAATTAATCGGTTCGGAGAGGGATTCATTCAGTCGGCGTGGCAGCTTTTCGGTAAAAAACTTAAGGTGGAATGTAGTAACGAAAACCGTGAAGAAGAAAAAAATTGGGAAAAATAAGAGAAGTGGAGAATTTGAAGCCAATTTCCTCATTTCGATTCTTTTGCCTTAAGATTATTTAGCACCGGCACCGACTGTCGCAGTGAAATAAATTCGAAATCTGGCGGTGTTGTATTCTTCTTTTTTCCTTTTCTCACATTCTCTTCTGCCTTATACAGACTCCTCTCTTAGAACGATGAATCTGTGTCTGCGGCTGCTGTTCGTATTACTCATCTGTGCGCTCCCTATCCAGCCTTTCTTGCCCTATTCTTCCCGATTTGGATTAGCTGCATCCAGGAATGTTTTGTTCGCCTCGAGGAGTGTTACCACCACTGACGACAGTGTCGAAGAAGACCGCGAAGGAGCATGCGAAGATACTACCGTGAATAGGAAATCGGTGGTACCATTGACAGTAAACGCGATATCCTCCGGTCTCCTATCAATATCGCAGGGCCGCCTGAGCTCCTCTCCGTCTCCCTTGGACCACCTCTCCTCCCCCCCTCTCCAAGTCTTCAAATCCGCCAGTTCCCTCGCCGTCAACAAAATTGTCGACTACGAGGGTAATTCTGAGGACGGCATTGGCGGTGTCGTTGTGTTGACGGAGGGGGAGAAGGAGGAGGTTGTAGGGAGGGTTGTGGGGGTCTTTACAAGATTGGAGAAGTTGGTGGAACAACTTGTTGTGGCTGTTAATGGGGAAGGTGGGGAGTGGGTTAGGAAATATGGGGAGGAGGGTAGGTGAGTAAAAGAAAACGAAAACGAAAACGAAAACGAAAACGAAATCGACAAAAACTGACACCCAAAAAACAAAAAACAAAAAACGAAAACTGACACCAAATTAGATTTGGCCTAACACCTTCGGAGGCATCAGTCGAAGGTTTGCGATCGTCGCCGGTGTCTGAGGTGCTAAAATCTGACGCGTTGCTGCGCGCAAATCGCGCGGAAACCCTGCTGGCTCTGTTTATACTTACAGTCGAGCAGCCGGCATATGTGAAGGCTGGGAGGGAGAAGAGGCCGCTGGACTTTGTTGAGGAGGATAGGTCGGGTATTCTCCGGCGATTTGCGAAGACTATTGAAGAAGGGGAGACGAAGGATACAAAGGCAGATGATGTAATGGTAGGAAGATAAAAGGAATTTTGGAAGAGCAAACACACGCCCAACGCTGCATCATCCATCATCCATCATCCATCCTCAAATCGACACCCCAACTCAATTCAATTCAATTCAATTCAATTCAATGCATCAAAACATTCTTTCATGTTAATGTGTTAAATTGTGTTCATATCTCTTTCTTTTTGGTCGCAATAGTTGCCATCATTAAACCTTTCGTGTTGGTCACAAAGGTGAAACAAACGCCTTCGCTAGAACCTCCTACATGTCCATGACTTTTCTTCGCCATCGCCGTCGCCATCGCCATCGCCATCCAAATCTAAAATAGAAACTTTAAGCGCCACAGCTGAGGCAAATCTCCGAGTCGTCCTGCACAGTCAGGTTCTTGGTGTCCGGGAGCTCGTCCCCGACGTTGTTTGCCATGGCCTTGAGGTTCTCCTTCTTGCTGATCTCCTCGTTTTTCTTGAGCTTCTCCAGCTCCTCCTTGTTGGAGGAGGAAATGGCAGCCTGGTCCACGGTGAACTGGATGGCCTGGGCCTTGGCCTGGGTGCGGAGGTAGTACATTCCCGTCTTCAGGCCCTTCTTCCAGGCGTAGAAGTGCATGCTTGTGAGCTTGCCGGTGGTGGGCTCGCCCATGTGGATGTTGAGGGACTGGCTCTGGCAGATGTAGGCCCCCCTGTCAGCAGCCATGTCCAAAATGACCTTCTGGCTGATCTCCCAGACAGTCTTGTACAGGTTCTTGAGGTCCTGGGGGATCTCGGGCACGTGCTGCACGCTACCGTTGTCGGCGATTATCCTGTTGCGGATGTTGGCGGTCCAGAGGCCGCGCTCGGTCAGATCGTTGAGCAGGTACTTGTTCACAACGGTGAACTCACCAGCCAAGACGCGACGGTTGTACATGTTGGAAGTGAAAGGCTCGGTGGATTCGTTGTTGCCCAGAATCTGCGCCGTGCTGGCGGTGGGCATGGGGGCCATGAGAAGACTGTTGCGGAGGCCGTGCTGGGCGATCTTGGCCTTGAGAGCGGGCCAGTCCCAGCGGTCACTGGGGGTGACGTTCCAGAGATCGAACTGGAGCTTTCCCTGGCTGGCAGGGCAGCCAGCGTAGGTCTCGTAGGAACCAAACTTCTCCGCGAGCTCGCAGGAAGCCTCGACCGCTCCATAGTAAATGGTCTCGAAGATGTCCTTGTTGAGCTTCCTTCCCTCGGCGCTCTCAAAGGGGTAGCGCATGATGGCCAGACAGTCGGCCAGGCCCTGCACTCCGATGCCAATGGGGCGGTGGCGGAAGTTGCTGCGCTTGGCCTCCTCCACGGGGTAGTAGTTCTCGTCGATTACCTTGTTGAGATTCTTAGTCACCACCTTGGAGACGCGGTAGAGCTTGTCGAAGTCGAAGCCAGACTCGGTGTTGGCGAGCTTTCCCAGGGAGATGGAGGCGAGGTTGCACACGGCGACCTCATCAGGGGCAGTGTACTCGACAATCTCCGTGCAGAGGTTGCTGCAGCGGATGGTTCCCAGGTTTTGCTGGTTGGACTTGCCATTACAGGCGTCCTTGAAGAGCATGTAAGGGGTGCCGGTCTCCACCTGGCTGTCCAGGACGGCAAACCACAGCTGCTGCGCCTTGACGCTCTTGCGCCCCTTGCCCTCCTTCTCGTACTTCTCGTAGAGGGCCTTGAACTTCTCCCCGTGGCAGTCGGCTAACCCGGGACATTCGTTGGGGCACATGAGGGTCCACTGCCCGTTGGCCTGCACGCGCTCCATGAAGAGATCGGGAATCCAGAGGGCGTAGAAGAGATCGCGCGCGCGGCAGTTCTCGTCCCCGTGGTTCTTGCGCAGGTCAAGGAAGTCGAAGATGTCGGCGTGCCAGGGCTCGAGGTAGGCGGCGATGGATCCCTTTCTCTTGCCTCCCCCCTGGTCGACGTAGCGGGCGGTGTTGTTGAAGACGCGGAGCATGGGGATGATGCCGTTGGAGGTCCCGTTGGTGCCGCGGATGTAGCTGTTGCTGGCGCGGATGTCGTGGATGGCCAGGCCGATTCCTCCGGCGTGCTTTGAGATGACTGCGCAGTTCTTCAACGTGTCATAGATGCCGCTGATGCTGTCCTCCTTCATGGTGAGGAGGAAGCAAGAAGACATCTGGGGGTGGGGGGTGCCGGCGTTGAAGAGGGTGGGGGTGGCGTGGGTGAAGTAGCGGCCGGACATGAGGTCGTAGGTCTGGAAG